>Ga0316208_1000033_pt1 | contig 219518 bp, 180 predicted proteins | sample 3monopyrite_MG_FD_204944 | JGI IMG/M metagenome (GOLD analysis project Ga0316208, IMG submission 204944) | Microbial mat bacterial communities from mineral coupon in-situ incubated in ocean water Damariscotta River, Maine, United States -... | ecosystem: Environmental > Aquatic > Marine >... | reverse complement strand
CGGAGTACGTCATGGCGAAAGAAAAGTTCGAGCGGACCAAGCCGCACGTCAACATCGGTACCATTGGTCATGTCGACCACGGTAAGACCACGCTCACCGCCGCGATCACCAAGGTGCTCGCCGAGGCGGGTGGTGCGGTCGCGATGGACTACGCGGACATCGACAAGGCCCCGGAAGAGAAGGCGCGCGGCATCACGATCAACACGTCCCACGTGGAGTACGAGACGGAGAACCGTCACTATGCTCACGTGGATTGCCCCGGTCACGCCGACTACATCAAGAATATGATCACGGGAGCCGCCCAGATGGACGGCGCCATCCTGGTGGTCTCGGCGGCGGATGGCCCGATGCCCCAGACTCGTGAGCACGTGCTGCTCGCTCGTCAGGTGCAGGTGCCATACATCGTGGTGTTCCTGAACAAGGTCGATCTTCTGGACGACGAGGAGCTCCTCGAGCTGGTCGAGATGGAAGTACGCGAGCTGCTCGACACCTACGAGTTCCCCGGCGACGACACTCCGGTGGTGCAGGGTTCTGCGCTCAAGGCGGTCGAAGGCGACACGGGCCCGCTGGGTGTTCCTGCGGTCCTTGCGCTGATGAAGGCTGTCGACGAGTACATCCCGACTCCCGAGCGTGCGATCGACAAGCCGTTCCTGATGCCGATCGAGGATGTGTTCACGATTCAGGGTCGTGGCACTGTGGCGACAGGCCGTGTCGAGCGTGGCATCGTCCGGATCGGTGACGAGGTCGAGATCGTGGGCATCAAGGACACGACGAAGACGACGATTACGGGTGTGGAGATGTTCCGGAAGATCCTCGATGAGGGTCGTGCTGGAGAGAACGTTGGAGCGCTGCTTCGGGGCGTGAAGCGCGACGACATCGAGCGTGGTCAGGTCCTGGCGAAGCCGGGCAGCATCACTCCGCACACCAAGTTCACCGGCGAAGTGTACATCCTGAAGAAGGACGAGGGGGGCCGTCACAAGCCGTTCTTCCCGGGCTACCGTCCGCAGTTCTACTTCCGCACGACGGACGTGACGGGGAATATCACGCTTCCCGAAGGCGTCGAGATGGTGATGCCGGGCGACCGCGTCACGATCGAGGTCGAGCTGATTACACCGATCGCGATGGAGGATCAGCTCCGCTTCGCCATCCGTGAGGGTGGTCGCACCGTCGGTGCAGGCGTCGTCGCCTCGATCTCCGAGTGACTGAAGCGCCGGGGCTTGATACTCCGGCGAGCAGTTCATCATCTACTGGCCCGCGTTCATGGGCCGCACTATCGAAAGGTCATCACAGGTGACCGCTACTGGGAGAGCCGACATGGCTTCCGGAAACAAGATTCGCATTCGCCTGAAGGCATACGACCACAAGCTACTCGACAAGAGTGCTCGTGAGATCGTTGAGACCGCCAAGCGCACCGGCGTCGATATTCGTGGTCCGTTCCCGCTTCCGACTACCATCAATCGGTGGACGGTTCTGCGTGGGCCGCACATCGACAAGAAGTCGCGTGAGCAGTTTGAGCGTCGCACCCACCACCGGCTTCTTGATATTCTCGAGCCGACCCAGCAGACAGTTGACGCGTTGATGAAACTCGATCTGTCCGCCGGTGTTCACGTCGAGATCAAGCTCTCGTAGCTCGGCCATTCCCCCGCTCTGTCGGTGGGACACGGAGATCAAAATGGCAACCGTTGATGTCTACAGCATGGACAAGAAGAAGGTGGGGAGCGTCGATCTCGACGACACCATCTTCGGCGCTGACGTGAAGTCGCACTTGCTTCATGCCGCCGTTCGGTATCAGCTGGCAAAGCGCCGGCAGGGTACCCACGCGGTCAAACGTCGGTCCGACGTGCGTGGGGGCGGTAAGAAGCCCTACAAGCAGAAGGGGACTGGACGTGCTCGTCAGGGCACTATTCGCGCTCCTCAGTGGCGCGGTGGTGGTGTGGTCTTCGGCCCCGAGCCGCGCGACCATTCCATCGGCATGAATAAGAAGGAGCGGCGCACTGCCCTCTGCTGTGCGTTGTCAAAGCGTGTGGCCGACGATGCAGTGGTGGTTCTCGATGACTTCGGTTTCGATGCCCCAAAGACCAAGCAGGTCGTGGCCTTTCTCGAGCGATTCGGTCTCGGTGACGCTCTCTTGGTCCTCGCAGAGGGTGATGAGATTGTGACCCGTTCGGCTCGTAATCTCTCCAATGTGACGGTCTTGCCGAGTGCAGGCGTCAATGTGTACGACATCCTGCTTCGCGACAGCCTGGTGATCACCCAGGGTGCTGTCGAGGCTCTCACCAAGCGTTTGGCAGGCTGAAAATGGAACTCAAGGACACTCTGGTTCGTCCCATCATCACCGAGAAGACGACTACATTTCTCGGCAACGATCGCACCTACGCATTCGAGGTCGGGCTGAGCTCGAACAAGCGTCAGGTCAAGCGGGCGATCGAGAACTTCTACGGCGTGCAGGTCGATACCGTTCGGACCCTTGTGGTTCGCGGTAAGAGCAAGCGCTTCGGCCGGCACTACGGAAAGCGCCGGAACTGGAAAAAGGCCTACGTCACATTGGCGGACGGTCACTCCATCAACATCTACGAGTAGATCGGTCGGAACCATGGGCATCAAAAAATTCAAACCCACATCCGCTGGCCGCCGGTCTATGACCGGTTCGGACTTTGTGGACGTCACCCGGGATCGTCCGGAGCGTTCGCTGGTCAGGGCTCTTTCCAAGAAGGGCGGTCGCAACAACCGTGGACGCATCACTGTGCGTCGTCGTGGGGGCGGTCACAAGCGGCGCTACCGCGTCATCGATTTTCGTCGGGACAAAGAGAATATCCCGGGGAAAGTTGCTGCCGTGGAGTACGATCCCAACCGCTCTGCGCGGATCGCACTCATCCACTTCGCCGATGGTGAGAAGCGCTACATTCTTCATCCTCTCGGGTTGAAGGTAGGGGACCAAATCATCACTTCGGAGACGGCTGATATTCAGCCGGGCAACGCGATGATGCTCCAGTCCATGCCGCTGGGTACCCACGTGCACAACATCGAGCTCCAGAAGGGGCGCGGTGGTCAGATGTGTCGTTCCGCGGGAACCTATGCGCAGGTGATGGCGAAGGAGGGGCGCTATGTTCTTCTTCGTCTGCCTTCAGGGGAGCTCCGTCAGGTGCTCGGTCGCAATCGGGCCACGATTGGCCAGGTCGGCAATCAGAACCACGAGAACATCGTGCTCGGAAAGGCCGGGCGTTCGCGCTGGTTGGGTCGTCGTCCGAAGGTTCGTGGTACGGCCATGAACCCGGTCGACCATCCTCATGGTGGTGGCGAAGGTCGATCCAAGGGTCGGCATCCGGTTACACCGTGGGGCAAGCCGACGAAGGGCTACCGTACTCGCAATACTCGCAAGACCTCCAGCCGGTTCATCGTCAAGAGCCGGCACAAGAAGAAGTAGGCTGACATGTCTCGATCAGTAAAGAAGGGCCCGTTCATCGACGGCCATCTCCGTACCAAGGTGCGGGTCGCTCGTGAGTCCGGGAGCAACCGGGTCATCAAGACCTGGAGCCGACGCTCCACGATCATCCCTGAGATGATTGGCCTCACCTTCGCCGTTCACAACGGCAAGCAGTTCATTCCCGTGTATGTGTCCGAGCAGATGATCGGACACAAGCTCGGAGAATTCTCGCCAACCCGCACCTTCCGTGGCCATGCGGCCGACCGGAAGGGCAAGGTTCGCTAGGGAGCCCCCATGAGTAGCCGAGCATCCCTCCGCTTCGCGCGGGTATCCCCGCAGAAAGCGCGTCTTGTCGCGAACCTGGTTCGTGGAATGGACGTTCCCGAAGCGCTCGAGGTTCTTACGTTCACCCGGAAGAAGACCGCCCCGATGATTCGGAAGTTGGTCGAATCTGCCGTAGCGAACGCTGGCGTCGATGCTGACCGCGAGGGCAGCGATTTCGACGAAGACGAGCTCTTCGTTCAGACAATTACCGTGGATGCCGGTCCGACACTTCGTCGTTTCCGGCCGCGGGCCCAGGGCCGCGCAACCCGCATTCAGAAGAAGACGAGCCACATCACTGTGGTCCTCGGCACCCGCTAGGAATCGACAAAATGGGTCAGAAGGTACATCCACACGGCTTTCGCGTCGGCGTTACCCAGGGTTGGGATTCACGTTGGTACGCCGACAAGAACTACGCGCTCTACCTCGAAGAGGATCTGCGGATTCGTCAGCATATTCAGACAAAGCTGAAGAGTGCTGGTGTGTCGAAGATTCTCATCGAGCGTGCCGCGAACAAAGCGAAGGTGTTCATCTACGCAGCGAAGCCGGGAATCATCCTCGGCAAGCGCGCTACCGGGCTCGACGCGGTGCGTAATGATCTTCAACGTCTGTGCAGCACCGAGGTGTTTGTGCAGACCATGGAGGTCCGTAAGGTCGACACCGAGGCGGTGCTGGTCGCACAGAATATCGCCGCTCAACTGGTCAAGCGGGTGAGTTTTCGGCGTGCCATGAAGAAGGCCATCACTCAAGCGCGTCGCGCTGGGGCGAAGGGCATCAAGGTCATGTGTGCTGGGCGTCTGGGCGGGGCGGAGATGTCGCGTCGTGAATGGTACCGGGATGGCCGGGTGCCGCTCCATACCTTGCGCGCCAACGTCGACTATGGCCTTGCCGAAGCGAAGACCTCGTACGGCGTCATTGGCGTCAAGGTCTGGATCTTCAAGGGCGAAATCCTTCCAGGGGAAGAGAGCGTCCGCTGATAGCGGAAGTTTCCGACCTACCAATCTCTAGATCTGGTCGCTTGTGACCGTCGTGTATCCCGCAGGGTGAGAGCCCTGTTGATCACAGCGTGCTCAACCCGATCATCGTAACAACAGAACATTAAACAGGGGAAACGTCATGCTCTCGCCGAAGCGTGTTCGCCACCGCAAGGTCCAAAAGGGCAAGATGCGCGGCTTCGCCTACCGCGGCTCGGAGGTCTCATTCGGGGACTTCGGGTTGCAGGCGACTTCCCGTGGCTACATCAGCGCCCGCCAGATCGAAGCTGCTCGTATCGCGATGACGCGGTACGTAAAGCGTGGCGGCAAGGTCTGGATCCGGGTCTTCCCGGACAAGCCACTGTCCAAGAAGCCACTCGAAACCAGAATGGGTAAGGGCAAGGGCCCGCCCGACAAGTGGGTTGCCGTGGTCAAACCTGGGCGCATGCTCTACGAACTCGATGGAGTTCCCGAAGATGTGGCCAAAGAGGCCTTCCGTCTTGCCGGGCACAAGCTCGCAGTCTCGACCCGCTTTGTGAAGCGTGATCAGGAGGTGCTGTGATGGCCGTACTGGATGAACTCGACGACCAGGCATTGGTCGCGAAGCTCTACCAAATCGAGCGGGAGCTCGTTGCTGCGCGGTTCAAGCACAGCACGAACCAGCTCGAGAACACTGCCCAGTTGCGTAATTTTCGTCGTGAGATTGCCCGTCTGAAGATGGTCGCTCGTGCTCGGGAAGTTGCGCAGGGTCTTTCGAAGGATGCTCTGATCGCGATGCATCGCCCTACGGTCATTTCGACGACCATGACGGGTGGAACGGAGGAGGCCAAGGGTGGCTTCCTTGCAGGTATCGTTGACAAGATCTCCGGGAACGACTAATAGGCGGTGCCGCTAGCCGAAAGGTCGGTGGCACTCGCACTACGCAAGGGCATCACGGTTTGACCGCTGTGGTGCTGGCACGGGCCAGGTCATGGGCGTCCTGTCATTCTGATGGGAGACCCCGCGATCAAAGTCAGCGAGAGGGGCGATTCCGTCCCGACGCATCGCAGCTGTGCGATGTTAATGAGGCATTTCATGACCGAAGAGAAGAAGTCGAGCCGTCGTCGCTTGGTCGGCCGTGTCGTCTCGGACAAGATGGACAAAACCATCACGGTCCAGGTCGAGCGGCGTGTGCAGCACTCCCGTTATCGGAAGTATGTCACCCGTCACAAGACCTACAAGGCGCACGACGAAGAGAATTCCTGCAACGTGGATGACACGGTGGTGATCGAAGAGAGTCGCCCGTTGTCCAAGCACAAGCGGTGGGTTCTCGTCGAGAAGCGCTAGTCGCTCGACATTCATCCAACGGTTCGCTCCTGCTGCGCAGGGGCACGTCGCGGGCTCGTAACGCCCGAGAGAGGTTTTCCGATGATCCAGATGGAGTCAGTGCTGGACGTGGCCGACAACTCCGGTGCCAAGCGCGTAAAGTGCGTCAAGGTGCTGGGGGGGTCCAAGCGGAAGTACGCGAGCGTCGGTGACATCATCGTCGTGTCTGTGAAGGATGCGGCGCCGAATGGCAAGGTGAAGAAGGGTCAGATTGCGCGTGCCGTAATCGTTCGTACCCGTAAGGAGCTCCGTCGTGTTGACGGTAGTTACATCCGCTTCGACACCAATAGTGCCGTACTGATTACCAAGGAGAACGAGCCGGTGGGCAGTCGTATCTTCGGGCCGGTGGCTCGTGAGTTGCGGCACAAGGGCTTTACCCGGATCGTCTCTTTGGCCCCTGAGGTGCTCTGATGGCTGTTTCTCGCAGCAAGTACAAGGTCCGAAGTGGTGACACCGTTGTCGTCATCTCCGGAAAGCAAAAGGGTCACACTGGCCGAGTCGTCAAGCTCCTTCCGAGCAAGGCGCAGGTGGTGGTCGAGGGTGTTCGCGTCGTGCGCCGGCATCAGAAGCCTGTTGGGGATCGTCCCGGCGGCATCGTCGACAAGGAGATGCCGATCAGCATCTCCAATGTGGCTCTCTGGAACGAAGCAGAGGGTCGGCGGATCAAGGTTCGCTACGAAACCCGTGACGGCAAGAAGGTCCGCGTCGACAAGCGGACCGGCAATGTCGTCGAGAGCGCGTGAGGGCTACCATGGAAAACTATGTTCCGCGCCTCCGTGAGCACTACCACACCGAAGTGGTTGCTAAGCTCACCGAGGAGTTCACTTACGGCAACCCGATGCAGGTGCCCAAGCTCAGCAAGATCATCATCAACATGACGACCAAGGACGCTGTCCAGAACGTCAAGTTGCTTGATGCTGCCCGGGAGGAGATCACCGCTATCGCTGGACAGCGTGCGGTGGTTACCAAGGCGCGGCGCTCCATCGCGAACTTCAAGCTTCGCGAGGGAATGCCGCTCGGTGTCCGAGTTACCCTGCGCGGCGTCCGTATGTGGGAGTTCCTCGACCGCCTGATCTCCGTAGCAATTCCGAGAATTCGGGATTTCCGTGGAATCAATCCCAAGGCCTTCGATGGTCGTGGAAATTACAGCCTCGGTCTTACCGAGCAAATCATCTTCCCCGAGATCGACTATGACAAGGTCAATCGTATTCAGGGAATGAACATCGCTTTCGTTACAACGGCGGAAAATGACGAGGAAGGTCGCGCATTGCTGCGGCTCCTCGGCATGCCGTTCGCGTCTTAGGGCCCGGAGAACCGCTCATGCCAATGACCGACCCAATCGCTGACATGCTCACACGAATTCGGAATGCTCAGCACGCCCGTCATACCAAGACGCTTGTGCCGCGCTCGAAGATCAAGGTGGCCATCGCGAAAATCCTCAAAGATGAGGGCTTTATCGAAGGCTATGTTGAAGATGAGACCGGGCCTCAAGGCACCATCAAGGTGTTCCTTCGGTACGGCAGCGACCCCTCTGGCGTGATTCGCGGGATCTCCCGAATCTCCAAGCCTGGTCGCCGTGTCTACGTCAATAAGGATGATATCCCACGAGTCCGGAACGGGCTTGGGGTTGCCATCCTTACCACTCCACGCGGACTCCTCACGGATGCTCAGGCTCGCAAGGCCGGCATTGGTGGCGAAGTCCTCTGCCACGTCTGGTAGGAGTTTCGAATGTCCCGCATCGGAAAGCAGCCCATTGATGTCCCGAATGGCGTGACCATCACCGTTGGTGATGAGGTCGTCGTGAAGGGGCCAAAGGGTAATCTGAGCCAAAAGATGGTGGCCTATGTTGCCGTCAAGCTCGACGGCGATCAGCTCGTGGTCACCCGGAAGGATGACTCGAAGCCATCTCGCGCGAACCATGGCCTCATGCGTTCGCTCATCCAGAACATGGTCACCGGCGTCACCAAGGGCTTCGAGAAGAAGCTCAAGGTCATTGGGGTTGGCTACCGTGCCGATGTCAAAGGCAACAAACTGGTGATGAACCTTGGGTACTCCCATCCCATCGAGTTCGACATTCCTGCCGGCATCAGCATTGAGGCCGACAAGAACAACGACATCACGGTAAGGGGTCCCAGCAAGCAGCAGGTCGGCCAGGTCGCCGCTGTTATTCGTGGATATCGTAAGCCCGACCACTACAAGGGTAAGGGTGTCCGGTACGCCGACGAGCATGTGCGAATCAAGGCGGGCAAGTCCGCATAGCGCGCCGGTCGGGCGTTTCGCCCAGCCGGTCCAGCCACTCAGGAACGAATCATGGCCAAGACCAACTCCAAACTCAGTGCACGCCTTCGGCGCAAGAAGCACATTCGGAAGATCGTTCACGGTACCGCCGAGCGGCCCCGTCTCAGCGTCTTCCGCAGTGCCAAGCACATCTACGCCCAGGTCATCGACGACGAGACAGGCCGGACCATCGCGTCGGCTTCGTCGCTCAAGTCCGATGGTCTGGGTGGAAACAAGGAAGCCGCCAAGATGGTTGGTGAGGCGATCGCGAAGGCGACGCTCGCTGCCAAGGTCGACACAGTAGTGTTTGATCGCAACGGCTACCTCTACCACGGCCGAATCGCCGCCCTCGCGGAAGGCGCTCGTGAAGCCGGTCTGAAGTTCTAGGGGACGACATGAGCAGGATGGGCCGGCGTCGCCGGGATGAAGAAGACAGCAACCTGATCGACAAGGTCATCTACATCAATCGCGTTGCGAAGGTCGTGAAGGGTGGACGTCGGTTCTCCTTCTCCGCCATCGTGGTCGTGGGAGATGGAGAGGGCAAGGTCGGAGTTGGGTTCGGAAAGGCCAAGGAGGTCCCAGAGGCCATCCGCAAAGGTACCGAGAAGGCGAAGAAGGGCATGCGCGACATTCCCCTCATCAATGGGACCATTCCCCACGGCGTCCTCGGCGCATTTGGTGCGGGTCGGGTCCTTCTGCGGCCTGCAGCAGCGGGTACCGGCGTTATCGCGGGTCCGGCAGTTCGCGCAGTGATGGAGGCTCTCGGCGTGCACAATGTGCTCACCAAGTCTCTTCGAAGCTCCAATGTTCACAATGTTGTTCATGCCACATTCGACGCGCTTCATAGCCTCGAGTCGGCGGAGCAGTACGCGAACCGTACCGGGCAGGATCTGGAGAAGGTGTACGCCAACTACACGCTTCACACAGAATCCGCGCCCAACGCATAAGGACGGATGACATGAGCCGCCTCAAGGTCACCCTCAAGCACAGCACCATCGGACGTCCGGCCACTCAGGTCGAACAGGTAAAGGGTCTCGGGCTCCGTCGCCTGGGCCACAGCCGGGTGCTCGAGAACACACCTGCCGTTCGCGGCATGGTGAAGAAGATCCTGCACCTCCTAGAGGTAGAGGAAGTCGAGTAGCATCATGGCAAATGAACTCACCAATTTGAAGTGCAATGAAGGGTCTTCCAAGAGCCGTACCCGCGTCGGACGCGGCGAGGGTTCGGGGAAGGGCAAGACCGCCGGTCGCGGCACCAAGGGTCAGCAGAGCCGCTCAGGCTACAGCCGACGCTATGGGTTCGAAGGGGGGCAGATGCCGTTGCATCGCCGTCTGCCGAAGGTCGGATTCACCAATATCTTCGCCAAGGATTTCGAGTCGCTCAACCTGAGTCAGCTCGGTAGCCTCGAGGCGGGCACACATGTGACGGCCGAGCTCCTCAAGGAGCGCGGCATCGTCAGTCGGATCGGCAAGAACGGGATCAAGATCCTGGGACGTGGCGATATCGGGGTTGCCCTCCATGTGCGCGTGTCCAAGTTGACCCGGTCAGCTGCAGAGAAGATTACTGCAGCGGGTGGGACCATCGAGGGCGAAGTTCCTTCGTAGCTCCCGATTGCACCCGAGAAATCCGCAAGAGCGGTCGTGAGGTAGGCCGGTGGCGAACATCTTCACCGACATCTGGAACATGGAGGACCTGCGCAAGCGGGTCCTGTTCACGATGGGAATGCTGGGCGTCTATCGCCTGGGTATCTTCATCCCCGCTCCAGGTATCGATCGCGTCGCTCTTGGACAGTGGTTCAACAAGCAGCAGAACACCATGTTCGGGCTGTATGACCTGTTCTCGGGTGGAGCGTTGTCACAGTTCTCTGTGTTCGTGCTCGGGATCATGCCGTACATCACGGCGTCGATCATCATGCAGCTCATGGGCGAGACGGTCCCACAGCTCAAGCGGATCAAGGACGAAGGGCAACAGGGCCGGAATCGGATCACGCAGTACACCCGGTATTTGACGATTGTCATCGCGGTCGTTCAGTCGTCTGCCATGGCAGTGTCGATGGAGCAGATGCGGGTAGACAACAGCACCGTCGTCCTCGATCCTGGCTGGCCATTCCGCGTACTCACCATCCTGACGATGACGGGGGGCGCGTGCTTTGTCATGTGGCTCGGTGAGCAGATGACGGAGCGTGGTATCGGGAACGGTTCGTCGATCATCATCACGGCGGGCATCATCGCGGGTCTTCCCGCGGGCGCTGCGCAGATGTTCCAGCTCGTCAAGCTCGGCGAGGTCAACCTCCTCCAAGCGTCGCTTCTGGCGGTGTTCATGTTCGGGGTCACATACTCGATCGTCTATGTGGAGCGGGGGCAGCGTAGGGTGCCTCTCCAGTACGCCAAGCGCGTGCTCGGTCGTAAGGTCTATGAAGGCCAGACCACTTATTTGCCGCTGAAAGTCAATACGGCAGGCGTGATTCCCCCGATCTTCGCGAGTTCGCTGCTGATGTTCCCGAACACCATCGGGCAGTTCTACAACAACGTCATCATCAGCTGGCTGACGGCCGCGTTCAATCCGGGCGCGTGGCTCTACAATGCCGTCTACGTCGCGATGGTGGTGTTCTTCGCCTACTTCTACACTGCGATCACCTTCAACCCGGACGATGTGGCGGAGAACCTGAAGAAGCAGGGCGGCTACATCCCGAAGGTACGTCCAGGAAAGGAGACGGCTTCTTATATCGACTGGATCCTTACCCGCCTCACAGCGGCAGGTTCGTTGTATCTGTCGGTGGTCTGCATCATTCCGACGTTGCTCATCACGCAGTACAAGGTGCCCTTCTACTTCGGCGGTACCAGCTTGCTGATCATCGTGGGTGTGTCGCTAGACACCGTGGCCCAGATCGAGGCCCAGCTGGCGACCAAACACTATGACGGGATCGAGGGACCCAAGGGTTCACGAATCAAGGGGCGTCGTCAACGCCTCGGCGGTCAGGGACCGTTCGTCTGATCGATGTCGCGCGTAAAGGACCCGTGGGAAGTTCAACTGATGCGGCAGAGCGGGAAGCGTCTCGCTGAGGTTGCGGTGGTGCTGCGCGAGGCGGTTCGGCCGGGAATTTCGACCCTGGATCTCGATCAGATCGCTGAGAAGGAAATTCGTGACCGGGGTGGCGTCCCGTCCTTTCTCGGGTACACCGCTGGGGGACCGACTCCATACCCAGCAACCATCTGCGCCTCTCCGAACGAGGCTGTGGTGCACGGTATTCCGAACGACACGCCCCTGGTTGAGGGCGACATCGTGTCGTTGGATATGGGCATGATCTACGGGGGCTACCACTCCGACCATGCCTTCACGGTACCGGTGGGCAAGGTGAGTGACGCGATCGCAAAGCTGCTGGCCGTGACGGAGGGGAGCCTCTGGGCGGGTATACGGGCAGCGATAGCGGGCAATCGTATCGGGGACATCGGTCACGCCGTGGAGAGCGAAGTGGACCCCTACGGGTACGGAATCGTGCGGGAATATGTTGGGCATGGGATCGGCCGCGCGATGCACGAGAGGCCCAGCGTTCCGAACTATGGGCAGGCGAACTCCGGTCAGCTGCTCAAGCCAGGCTTCTGTTTGGCCATCGAACCCATGATAAATCTCGGGGGCGAAGATACCCAGGTCCTTCGTGATGGATGGACGGTCGTGACGACGGATGGCTCGGTCTCGGCGCACTTCGAACACACGATCACCATCACGAATCGTGGACCGGAAGTGCTGACTGTATTAGATGGGGGCGTTGTCGCGCCATCGGCTTGACCTGGTACGACTCAAGGCTTCACGGAAATTAGGTTTTAAAGCCCATAGTGGGTAAGGACGGACGTTTTGGCTCGTATTGAAGGTGTGGATCTCCCGCGCAACAAGCCGATCTGGATCGCGCTGACATACATCTACGGTATCGGTCGGACCAGTGCGCGCCAGATTGTGGCGACTGCTGGTATCGACCCGATGACCCGGGTGTTTCAGCTCACAGATCATGATGCAGCTCGGATTCGTGAGGCAATCCAGAACGGATTCCGCGTTGAGGGAGACCTTCGGAAGGAGGTGTCGCTCAACATCAAGCGGCTCATCGATCTCGGCGCATACCGAGGCATTCGCCACCGTCGTGGCCTGCCGGTTCGTGGGCAGCGCACTCACACCAATGCTCGTACCCGTAAGGGTCCGCGTCGCATCCCGACCGCGAAGAAGAAGTAGAGGAACGATATGTCTCGCAGGACTGCCGGAAAGCGTCGCACCAAGAAGAACATTCCCGCCGGGATTGCTCATATTCAGGCGACCTTCAACAACACCATCGTGACCATCACCGATCTCGCGGGCAACGCTGTTGCTTGGAGCTCCTCTGGTGTGCTTCGCTTCCGCGGCTCGCGGAAGAGCACGCCGTTCGCGGCTCAGCTTGTGGCCGAAGATGCCGCACGGAAGGCGATGGAGCATGGAATGAAGCAGGTAGGCGTTTACGTCAAGGGCCCAGGGACCGGACGGGAGTCCGCCTTGCGCGCTATCGCAAACACCGGACTGAAGATCACGCTCATCAAGGACGTGACACCCATTCCGCACAACGGATGCCGTCCGCCCAAGCGTCGTCGCGTCTAGATCATTTGGTCTTTCGGCTCAGGCCGAAGGGTTGCATATACCTACCGCCGCCCCGTTGGGGCGCGTGAGCTCCGGCTGTCCGACCGGGGCTTCATCCTGTTCCAGATAGCGTGGAAGCCGGTGTCGGATCCGGCCAGAAGCAATCTGTGGAGAAAGAAAATGGAAGAGAACGTCTACTCGAATTGGCGCAACCTGATCAAGCCACGTCGAGTCGAGCGCGAGCCCCAGAGCACCGACAGCTACGGCAAGTTCGTCATTCGCCCGCTGGAGCGCGGCTTCGGCACGACTATCGGGAACTCGCTTCGTCGGATTCTGCTCGCGTCGCTTCAGGGTGCTGCGGTCACGAGTGTCCGCATCGACGGCGTGCTCCATGAGTTCGCCTTCATCCCGGGGATCGTCGAGGATGTCACGGATATCATCCTCAACATCAAGGGCGTGCTCCTCAAGACCAACTCGATGAATCCCATCAATGGGCGCATCTCCCGCAAGGGCGAGGCCGGTGAGACCGTTGTGGTTCGCGCGGGAGACTTCACCTTCGACGCCAACTGCGAAGTCCTCAACCCAAACCATCCAATCTGCACCCTCACCGAGGAAGGCGAGTTCAACGCCGAGGTCGTGGTTCGGATGGGCAAGGGATATGTTCCCGCTGCCCAGAACAAGGACGAGACGCAGCCGCTCGGTACCATCCCAGTGGACGCGATCTTCTCGCCGATCAAGCGCGTTCGGTACACGGTCACCAACGCCCGCGTCGGTCAGCGTACGGACTACGACAAGCTCGTGCTCGAGGTCTGGAGCGATGGCTCGGTGCATCCGGAGGATGCGATCGCGTACTCCGCCAAGATCCTCAAGGAGCAGCTCCAGATCTTCATCAACTTCGCCGAAGAGGATGAGCCTGAGATCGAAGAAGAGGATGCCGCCGAGGAAGAGTTCAACGACGCGCTGTTCAAGCGGGTCGATGAACTGGAGCTTTCGGTTCGCTCCCAGAACTGCCTGCAGAATGCAGGCATCGAGTACATCTACCAGTTGGTCGAGAAGAGCGAGACTGAGATGCTGAAGACCAAGAACTTCGGCCGCAAGTCGCTCAATGAGATCAAGGAGATCCTCGACGATCTCAACCTCTCCCTCGGCATGAAGCTGCACAACTTCCCGAAGCATAAGGTCGGTTGATCCCGACCGCGCTCTCGTCCAGGCCGGTCGAACCGGTCAACGGTCGCATTTTCTGTCAATAAGTCAGAGCGGCCAAAAACAATTCGGAGATTTCAATGCGACACCGCAAGGCTGGACGCAAGTTCGATACCAACGCACCTCACCGTAAGGCCATGTTCCGAAACATGGTCACTGCGCTCATGGTGCACGGGCAGATCAAGACCACGACACAGCGCGCCAAGGAGCTGCGTCGCGTTGCTGATCGCGTCATCTCGATGGGGAAGCGCGCGCCTAGCGCAGCGGACATCGACGGGCTTGAGGGCGATGCGCTCGTGCAGGCCAAGGCAGATCGCGTGTCCGCTATCCGTCGCGCTCGCAATTGGGTCAATGACTCGGATGCGATGTCGAAGCTGTTCGGGGAGTACGCCGATCGGTATCGTTCACGGCCAGGCGGCTACACGCGGATCATCAAGGCGGGCTTCCGCCCCGGCGACAACGCCGAGATGGCCATCATCCAGCTGGTCGAGGCTCTTGATGTTTCGGCCGCGCACAAGTCCAAGATATCGGAGGCCAAGGCCACCGAAGTAGCGGACGAAGAGGCCACCGTTGTGATGGATGTCGCCGCGGACGATGAGGCAGTCGAAGGCGAACTCGAGGAATAGCCGTCCAGTGCGGCGCTTCGGCGCCTCGCAGGTGGGGTTCCGGTGGGTGCTGGTCCACGATTCCGTTATGCGGAGGATGTGGGGAGCACCTTGTTTTTTTGGGAGGTGCAGTGTCTGATGCAGAGATAGAGACCGCGCGCCTGAAGGAGCAATTCAGAGACTTCCTGGTGGCGGAAGGACTGAAGTTCACCCGGCAGAGGAGGGTGATCGCAGATCTGTTCTTCAAGGCTGACGAGGGGCATCGTTCGCTCAACGAGCTGCTGGCGGCTGCCCAGGTAGAGCAGGCCTCTATTGGCTATGCGACGGTCTATCGGACCATGAAGCTGATGACAGACTGCGGTGTGGCGCTGGAGCACAAGTTCGCGGACACGGGGCTCACGCTGTTCGAGCCCAACCTCGAGGGCGATCATCACGATCACATCATCTGTCTGACCTGCGGTCGCATCGTCGAGTTCGAAGACGCCGGGATCGAGGCACTGCAGGAGTCGGTTGCCCGCCGACACGGATTCGAGGTGCGGAAGCACCGCCATGAGATCTACGCCGACTGCGTGGCGCCGGACTGTGAGTACCGTCCGGTCGCTTGACACCCAGCCATCTGCGCTTACGTTGGGCCGGATCACGGTCCCGGGGACCCTATGTATCTGTTCGTCGTTGCACTGCACGTGGTGCTCTGTCTCTTCATGATCCTCATCATTCTGCTTCAGCCCGCCAAGGGCGAGGTGGGCTTGGCCTTCGGTGGCGGTGGTGGGTCGTCCTCTGTGTTCGGCCCCAGAGGCCCTGCGAGCATCCTTCAGCGTGCCACTACGGTGGTCGCGGTGATGTTCATGGGCACCTCCATCACCCTGGCTCTGTACTCGAATCAGGCGATGATGGCATCGGGCGATGTCGACAGCGAGCTCGACGAAATCGTTATCGGCGACAAGAGCCCGGTTCCAGAGGTTGCCCCTGTACCGGAAGCGCCGAAGGGCGATCCTTCGGCTCCAGAGTGACCCATAGCTCTTGCCTGTAGGGGCGGGATTGGATAATCGGACGACGCTGCGCGAGTGGCGGAATTTGGTAGACGCGCAAGGTTGAGGGCCTTGTGGCCGTTAGGCTGTGGGGGTTCGAGTCCCCCCTCGCGCATAGCGTTCGTTCGCTCGAAGGGGCTCCCGGAAACGGGGGCCCCTCTTGCGTTCAGCAGAGGTTCAGCGAGTAGCTGCGATGATGCCCGCGAAGCTCTCGGCTTTGAGGCTGGCGCCGCCCACGAGTGCGCCATCGATGTCGGCGCAGCCCAGGAGTTCGGCGGCATTGGTTGGCTTCACGCTGCCGCCGTAGAGCAGCCGCATCTGCTCAGACACGAATGGGGGGTAGTGGTCTGCGAGCCAGCCCCGGAGGCTCTGGTGGACTTCCTGGGCCTGGTCCGGGCTGGCCGTGACACCGGTGCCAATGGCCCACACCGGCTCGTAGGCGACGGTGAGGGTTGCCGCTACGTCCGCCTCGAGACCGTCGAAGGCCGCGGAGAGCTGTCGGAACACCACTTCCTCGACTCGACCCGCCTCGCGCTCGGTGAGGGTCTCTCCAATGCACACCATAGGAAGCAGGCCGGCTGCGCGAGCCGTGTCGATCTTGGCACGTACGGCTGCGTCGGTCTCGCCCCAGAGCTGTCGGCGCTCGCTGTGGCCGATGAGCGCGTACGAGCATCCGAGCTCCCGGGCCATCTCGGCGGAGTTGGAGCCGGTGAAGGCCCCGCTTTGCTTGGCGGCGATGTCTTGGACGCCGACATGGATACCGGTGCCCTCCAGAATGGGGAGCACCGAGTGCATGGACAGGGCCGTGGGGAACACGGCGACCGTCACATCCCCTCGATCTGCGAGCTGCTCCCGAAGCCCGAGGGCGAGCTCTGCTGCGGCCCGAGGACCGTGGTTTAGCTTCCAGTTGCCAGCGATGAACGGGATGCGAGCCATGGTCTCTCCAGGGATGTGTGGGGGATTCTACTTCCGCAGTGCAGCGAGCCCGACGAGGTCGCCATTCTCCAGGTAGTCGAGTGAGGCACCGCCGCCGGTGGAGATGTGGCCCATACGCTCGGAGAGTCCGAAGTGGGCGACCGCCGCAGCGGAGTCTCCGCCACCTACGACCGTGAACGCGCCGGTGCTGGCGATGGCTTCTGCTACTCCCCGCGTGCCGCCCGCGAAGCTGTCCCACTCGAACACGCCGAGCGGGCCGTTCCAGAACAGGGTGTTGCAGCGGTTGAAGATCTCGGTCCAGGCCTGGACGGTTCTCGGACCGATATCGAGCCCCATCGACCCGTCTGGGATCTCGTCGACCGTGGATGGGGGGGCATCCTCGGAGAAGGACTCGGCCACGACGTGATCGATGGGCAGGTGGACCTTCACGTTCCGGAGCGCGCACCGATCGAGAAGCTCTCTCGCGAGATCGAGCTTGTCTTCCTCGACCCGCGACGCCCCGATGGGAACCTCCTGGGCGGCAAGGAAGGTGTAGGCCATTGCGCCGCCGATGAACAGGTGGTCGATCCGCTTTGACAAGGCGTCGATGACGCCCATCTTGTCGCTGACTTTTGCGCCCCCGAGGATGGCTCCGAAGGGGGTGCGTCCGGCCGAGTCGAGAGCGATGAGCCGACCGAGTACCTCGAGCTCACGAGCGACGAGGAGCCCCGGACCCGATGGCAGGTGCTTGGGGACCCCCGTGATGGAGGCGTGTGAGCGATGCATCGCGCCGAAAGCATCGTTCACGAAGACCTCGCCGAGCTCGGCCAGAGCCTTGGCGAACTCCTCGTCGCCGGCCTTCTCACGCGGATCGAAGCGGAGGTTCTCGACGACCATCACTCCCTGATCCGGGAGATCCCGTGCAAGAGCTGCAACCTCGTCTCCCACGGTATCGTGGGCGAAGATCACGTCCTGGTCGATGAGCTCGGCCAGGCGTGCGGCGACGGGAAGCAGGGAGAGGGCTGAGTTGGGCTTGCCCTTGGGCCTGCCGAGATGACTCGCGAGCACGACGCGGGCGCCGCGGCTCTGGAGCTCTTTCAGGGTGGGGAGAAAGGCGCGGATCCGCGTATCGTCGGTGATTTTGCCACCGGAAATCGGAACATTGAAGTCGACGCGGCAGAGCACTCTCTTACCATCGACCGCCAGGTCTTCGAGCTTTACGAATCCGCGTGCCATCAGCCCGCCACTGCCCGAGCGAGGTCGATCATCCGACAGGAGAAGCCCCACTCGTTGTCGTACCAGGACAGGATCTTCACCAGATCCCCGCCAATGACCTTGGTGCTGGGCAGGTCGATGATGGAGCTGTGGGGATTGCCGATCAGGTCGGAGGACACCAGTGGCTCGTGGGTGGCGTCGAGCACACCGGAGAGCGGACCGTTCGCTGCGGCGATGAAGGCCTCGTTGATCTCCTCGGCCGAGGTGTTGCGGCCGGCCTTGAACACCAGATCGACGAGGCTGACATTGGGCGTCGGCACCCGAATGGCCATGCCGTCGAGCTTGCCGACGAGCTCAGGGAGTACCAGCCCGATCGCCTTGGCGGCACCGGTGGATGTGGGGACCATGTTCTGGGCGGCGGCGCGCGCGCGGCGGAACTTGCCCTTGCGGTGGGGCGCATCCAGGATGTTCTGGTCCATCGTGTAGCTGTGAACCGTCGTGATCAGACCGCTGACGATTCCGACGGTGTCCGTGAGGACCTTCGCGGGGGGCGCGAGGCAGTTGGTCGTGCAGCTGGCGTTGGAGATGACGTGGTGCTTGTCCGCGTCATAGAGGTGGTGGTTCACGCCGTACACAAACGTCGCGTCCGCCTCGGGTGCGGGGGCGCTGATGATCACCTTGCGGGCACCGGCCGCGAGGTGCTTTGCGGCGGCATCGCGCTTGGTGAACACGCCGGTGCATTCCAGCACCACATCGACGCCGAGGTCGGCCCACGGGAGCTTGGCGGGGTCGCGCTCCGAGGTGACCGGGACGTGCTTTCCGCCCAGCTTCAGCCCGCCGTCAGCCACCTCGACATCGACATCCCAGGTGCGGTGCACCGTGTCTCGCTTGAGGAGGTAGGCGAGCATATCGTCAGAGGTGAGGTCGTTGATATGAACGAACTCGATGTCATCTCGGCTCCATGCGGAGCGTAGGACGTTGCGTCCGATGCGTCCGAAGCCATTGATCGCAATGCGGAGGGCCATGGGGACTCCCGGTCTCGATGTGGCTGCTCGACTATCCCCCGCGGCCCGGAGCGGCTACCTGTTGTGCCATGGCATTGCTCGTCTCCAACGTTCCGTGGCGCGGTCCGGACGACGATCCACGCAAGCCGCTCTCGAAGCGGCTGGGGATCCGCCCGAAGGACATCGCCGAAGTCACCCTGGTCAAGAAGAGCCTGGACGCCCGACGTGGGCGACAGCGCTGGACGGCCGTCTACCGCGTGGAGGTCGCTGATCAGGAGCGGGTGCTCGGGCGCGGACATCATCAGGTTCGGGAGTGGAATGCTCGGGATGACGGTCGATATGGATTGGTGGATCAGGCTCCGCGGTCCCGGGACGACTGGCCAGAGTCTCTGCGACCGATCGTGGTGGGGGCCGGCCCAGCGGGTCTGTTCGCCGCCCTTTGGCTCGCCGAGAGCGGCATTCCCGTCACATTGCTGGAGCGGGGTGCGCCGGTCGAAGAGCGGGTCGGAGCCGTCAATGACTTCTGGCGACGGCGGGCTGACCTCGATCCCGAGAACAACCTCATCTTTGGAGAGGGCGGTGCCGGGACGTTCTCGGATGGGAAGATCTACACACGCCGTCGAGATGGGGATCTCGGGTTCATCTTCAGGCGACTGATCGACTTCGGCGCGGACGAGGAAACGATCAAGGACGCCTGGGCGCACCTCGGCACCGATCGCATCCGGGCCATCCTGCCACCGTTTCGGCAGCGCCTGCGGGATCTGGGAGTCGACTTTCGGTTCCACAGCACCGTCACCCGGTTGTGTGTGAACGAGGGGAGAGTCGAGGGGGTCGAGCTCGCCACGGGTGAAATCATCGAGGGCGGACCGGTGCTACTCGCGATTGGGCACAGCGCTCGAGACAGCATCGAGATGATGCTCGCGGCGGGCGCTGCGGCTGTCCCCCGGGAGATCGCGGTCGGGTGTCGCATCGAGCACCCGCAGACCCTGGTCGATCTCGGTCGGTACAAACACGAGAGGGGAGACCTCCCCCCGGCCAGCTACCGGCTGGCCCACAATCCAGAGTCGGGTCGGAAGGCGCACACCTTCTGTATGTGCCCCGGGGGGATGGTCGTCCCGGCGTCCAATCACCCCAATCGCGTGGTGGTCAATGGGATGAGCTTTGCCGCTCGTCGGGCGATGTGGGCCAACTCCGCGATCATCGTCGAGGTGCGTACCGAGGACTACGAGTCCGACGACCCCATGGCGGGATTTCGCTGGCAGGATGTCATCGAGAAGCGCTGTTTTGAAGTTGCAGGAGACTATCGAGCCCCGGCACAGCGCGTCTGTGATCTCATCGCGGGCGTAGCGAGCGTCGATCTGCCTCGCAGCTCCTTTCCCATGGGGCTGGTGCCGGTCGACCTCCGCGAGCTGCTTCCGGGGTTCATCATCGACGGCATGCTGGACGCAATCCGAGCATTCGAGCGGGACGTGCCGGGCTTTGGTGGGCCTGAGGCAGTGTTGATCGCACCGGAGACGCGGACGACCTCACCGATCCGTTTTCTGCGAGACGAGCGAGGCTGCTCCACCACGGTAGGAGCGCTGTACCCCATCGGTGAGGGTGCTGGCTACGCGGGTGGAATCATCAGCTCAGCGCTCGATGGAATGCGGGCCGCGCGGTCGATCTGCAAAACCAGTGACGCCCACACGGCGGACCGTGTGGGCGTCAAGGGCTTGCAGAGCGGGTGAACAGATTCGAACTGTCGACAGCCACGTTGGCAACGTGGGGCTCTACCACTGAGCTACACCCGCGAAGCATCCGCCAGGTAACCCAGCGGCGGGGGAGCGCAAGGGCTCCGGAGAGCGCTTTTTTGCCATGCACGGTTCATCCCCCGCGATCAGCGGACCGCGCGCTTCCGGATGCGCTGGAGCAGTGGCGTGAAGTCGTTGTCCGGATTGCTGGCCAAGGCGGTGTCGGTCACCACCTCGAGGTGGCGGCCGAGAGCACTGCGCGTCTCTCCCCAGTCGGTGCTGCCGTCGGCTCCGACGGCCCGTGAGAGATCGAGCCAGACCCCGGAGTCGGGTCGGGATTTCTGGAGGTCGGAGAGGTGAAGAGGGCCCGCGTCGGTGCCGAGGAGGGCATCGGCCAGCTGGACGATCGCGGTGGGGAAGAGGATGGTGTCGTGACCCGCATCCATCGTGTCGATGGCGTCTTTGAGGGCGATGACCCGCCACACATCCGCGAGACCTCGGGTGGGGCCTCCCCAGCGAGCGGCGTGGGTGAAGGCCTCGGTACGGTCGAGCCCGCCACAGGGAGAATCGGCACAGGCGTCGAGCCAGCGAAGGCCCGTGGCCGCGACCCAGCCACCCACGAAGTTGGTATCGGAGCGTGTTCCGACCGCGAGCGCGTCGTATGCGGCCTGGAGCAGAGCCGCCTCGGGCTCGTCCGCATGGAGCTCTTCGCGCGCATCGAACTTCAGCTCCGCCCACGCAGCCTGCTCGGTGTCGCGATCTGCGGCGCTGCGGGTGAGGGACAAAAGTGTGGCGCGGGTCAGCAGGGCGAGGCCTTCCTCAGTGCTGGCTTCGGTCTCTCGATTGCGGAGAAGCCGTCCCAGTGGACTCTCGGAGAGTCCGTCGTATTGCGGGGACCCCAGCGCCCGAGTCACCGGTGCGGTGTGTAGCCCGGGGGCCACCATCCAGCCCGCGAGCACCCATCGCTCCGCATATACGCGCATTCCCTGTGAGACGTCGTCACCGAGAAAGATCATCGGGGATCGGGTGAGTCCCTCGGTTGCTTCGGTCGAGCGCAGGGGCGTAAGGAGCTGGGCGAGGTCGGTTCCCAGCTCTCCCGACTCCGACCCCGTGAGATTCCCTGTGCGGTTTTCGGCCCTGCGAAGTCGGTAGCCGCGGGCGAGCGCCACTACCTCGTGCTTGGGATAGCGCTCCTCGATCTGATCCATCAGCAGGCCGGCGTTGCCGTCCCCGGCCTCCAGCCTTTTTACTTCTTCGATCCAGGCCGCGATATCAGCGTCGTGTTCCCGAGCGCGGTCGGGGGAAGGAAGGCTGGGAGCCCGAACCAGTGGGTCGATGCCGACCAGCGCCTCGAGGAGATCTTCGCGACTGTCGAAGTTGAGCTCGGCGGCCCGCATATCGTTCTGAGTCTGGACGCGGAGGTGGTCGGGGACGGGGCGTGGGCAGCCAGTGAGGAGCGCGAGCGCGGCGACCCACCTCATGCCAGTTCCCGGTGGAGTCGGCTGGGAAGCCCAGGTCCCTCGTAAATGAAGGCGGTGTAGAGCTGTACGGCTGCGCAGCCGAGGTCGAGCAGGTCGTTGACCTGGGACGCGGTCTCGATACCACCGACTCCGATGACGGGGACACGCCCCGCGACCCGTTCTACAAGGGTCTGGATGCGGCGACGGGCCAGGGGCCACAGGGGGCGACCGGAGAGGCCTCCCTGAAGATCTGTGGCTTGGGAGAGGCCGGCGCGTCCGATGGTGGTGTTCGTGGCGATCAGCCCGTGAATCCCGACCTCGATGGCGAGATCGGCCGCCTCTTCGAGAGCCTCGACCCCGAGGTCGGGGGCCAGCTTGAGGAACACTGGGGTGTCGACCGCGGCGTCGAGTACCGCAGGGAGGAGTTCGGCGAGGGTGTCTCGGCCTTGGAGGCTGCGAAGGCCTGGGGTGTTGGGAGAGCTGACGTTCACTGTGAACCAGTCCGCCAGTCCCTGGAGCCGCTTCGCCGACGTGACGTAGTCTGCGGTGGCCTTGTCGAGCGGTGTGATCTTGGACTTCCCGATGTTCGCGCCGACGGGTACATCGGGCCAGGACCCGCTCTCCTTCAACGCCCGCAGGGTGTTGGCCAGCTCGGCGCTTCCGCGATTGTTGAAGCCCATGCGGTTGATGATCGCACGATCGCGGACGAGCCGATGTAGGCGGGGGCGTTCGTTGCCGGCCTGGGGGTGGGCTGTGACGGTACCGACCTCGACGAACCCGAATCCGAGAGCGGGCCAGAAAGGGATCGCGACGCCATCCTTGTCGAGCCCGGCGGCAAGCCCCACCGGTCCTCGGAATCGTAGACCAGCCACATCTACCGGCCTTGGGGGGCAGGGGAAGAGTGGACGGCTCAGAGCGGCCCAGGTGGTGGGCGCCCGGCCGAGCATGCGTAGCGTGAGCTCGTGGGCGGTCTCGGGATCGAGCTGGAAGAGCAGACTGCGAGCGGCGGGCCAGGTGAGGTCGATCATCATGGGTAGGGTTCGTCGTTCCATGCGGCGCGGAGGAGCGGGAGGTTTCCAGCGAAGTAGTCGACGAAGCTCGCAATGGTGACGAGCGTGACGACGACCATCGTCCAGTAGGGGACGGGCTCGAGCCAGGTCTGTTCGGGCATCCAGGCGAAGAGCAACAGCGAGACGAACACGATCTGCGTGCCGACACCCTGGACGATGGCTTTGAGCTTGCCCGAGGGGCGGGCCGCGAGGACCACATGGCGTACCGCAGACACGCTTCGGAGGAAGGAGATCGAGCTGTCTCGGTAGAAGATCGCCAGGATCATCCATAGCTCTGCGATACCGATCGCGTACAGTCCCAGGAATAGCGTGTAGCGGCAGAAGGCATCCGAGAACGGGTCGAAGAGCTTGCCGAAGTCACTGACGACCCCGTATTTCCGGGCGATCCACCCGTCGAGGATGTCCGTGAGCTCGAGCACCAGCGCGAGGACCGCCGCGACCGCGTACGCCCACGGTGCCTCAACCACCATGAACGCCACCGCGATCGGCGCGAGGGGCAGCCGGATAGCGGTGATGAGGTTTGGGTGGATGGGTGCCTGCATCAGGGTCGACCGTCCTGCCAGTATTGAGGGAGCGAGACCAGGAACAGCCCCAGCGCGATCGCGCCACACACGATTCCTACGCTGGGCCAGTGTACGCCGAGCCAGGGCCCGTGGAATAACAACACGCACAGCGCGACCCCCTCGAAGGCGATGCCGACCTGGGCAGCAGGGGAGACATCGCGGACGCCGCGCCACCACAGTATCCCCGCCACGAGGTCGCGGAGCAGACATCCCGCGACGAGCCAGGTAGGACCCCAGCCCACCCACCAAAGCGCCACCCAGGTGGGGTTGGTGAGTAGCTTGTCCGCCGCGGGATCGAGCCAGCGTCCGATGGGGTTTGGGCCCGGCGTGAGCCGAGCGAGTCGGCCATCGACGAGGTCCGTGAGGATGGCGAAGAGGAAGATCCAGAACGCAAGCCGGTTGGAACCCGCGAGGAGCAGGGCCGCGATCACGGGGCCCGCGATGCCGCGGAGTGCCGTGAGGGCGTTGACCCAGAACTTCATAGGCCGTGAATAACGGGTCGGTGACCCCGCCGGGCTCAATAGCGACGCTGCCATTCGGCTCCAAGCCAGCGGTCCACCAAGCCGACTCCCAAGCTGAGGCGAAGACGGGGGCGCGGCGTGTACACGGTGGTGAGCAGGAAGTCGTCCTCGCGGTAGCTCAACGGGGCGTAGCGAGGGATCAGGGTCCAGTTGCGCGCGACGCGATAGCGCGCCTGGAGCCCCCCTGAGACCCACTGCCAGCGTCCAAGGCTCATGCGATCGAACATCGTGCGGAACAGGACTCCGGTTGCCAGGGAGGTCGCCATGCCTACGCTGGAGCGGATGGCGTTGGGATTGCGACCCGAGACGACCGCCGCCCAGACCTCGTCGGTGCGCGCGAGCTGGACCGATGTGAGGGTCATCGACGCATCATCCGGGGTTCCGCGGAGGAATAGATTGATTGTGGCTCCATCATCGAGCACGAGAGCCCCCTGGGCCCGGAGGAAGGGCTGGAGGGGGTCGCCATCGACGAAGCGGACCTGGGCCCGATCGATCCCGAAGGTCGAATTTGCGACCCGGGCTTCGGCTCGCACGACATCGATCGTGCCATCTGCATAGGCCTCTCCGTCGGTGACTCGGAGCTGCACATCGCCGGTGACGCGCCCATCCATGCGCACCCTGGAGGCCTCCGCGATCAGTCCGCCGAGCTGATCGACATAGGGAAGCGCCATGGCTCCCTCGGTCTGGGATCCGAGATCGATGGCGATGAGGGCGTCGATCGAGGACCAGAAGGGCTCGGATGTGCCCGGCGGGCGAGGTACCTCCATTCCGTCGCGGAGCACGCGGATGCGATCGTCGATCTCGGTGGGGCTCATCGGCCACAGGTCTGCCTCGGCGAGCAGTCTGCGGTCGAGGTCGACGTCCGCCTCGTCGACCTGGATGAGCCCGCGGACCGATGGGTTCCACAGCGACCCGCTCAGTACGAGCGGGCGGGGGGTAGACAGGCGGGCGCGCTGGCCGGGTCGGGAGAGCACCAGCGCCTCGTCCAGGGTGGCGTTCCCGTCGATATCGGTGAGGTTGAAGAAGCCCAGGCGAGCCTTCGTCGAGAGCTCCACCCGCCCCGGGCGATCGCGGCCAGCTCGCGCGTGGTGGGTCGTCGCAGCCAGCTCGAAGGTCATGTTGGACCTCTCGATTCCCCCGATGATCTCGAGGTCTTCGAGCACGATTCCAAGGAAGCGATGCCGCACGGAGCCGTCTTGCAGAGACACCGAACCGAGAGCTCCATCCGGGGTGATGGCGATCTCGGCGTCGAACCCGCCGCGCACATCGACCAGATCGGGGGACAGGGCCTCGATCACCGCGAGCGGGACCCCGTGTGCGGTGATCGCGGCGCGCCCATCGGGGGGTTCGCGAAGATCGATCGGTGCGTGGGTTGCGTGGACGACGATCTCTCCGTCTCCAATGGAGACCTGGCCGTCCAGCTGCCCCGGCTGCAGAATGCCCTCTCCGATGACCGCGATCTCCCCGACCGAACCCTCGGTCGACCAGGATCCGCGAGTGATCACAGACCAGCCGTCCAGCCACGCCTCACCGGTGGCCTTGAAGCTCCCAGAGACGGGCATGCTGAGCTGGAGCGGTCGTAGGACCACGTCCCACGGGACCTCGACGCGTAGGCGGGATTCTCCGGTGGGGTGGACGGGATGTCCCGCGATGAGCTCGGCCCAGTCGGGCTGAAGAGTGCCATCCAGGGTGCCGAGACCATCCCATAAGCGTCCCGTGAGCTCGATCTCGTCGCCATCCCCTCGGGCGGCGAGCTGCCCGACCACCTCGTCCTTCCAGCGAAGCAGCGCTTGGCCCTCGACCCGAGGCTGACGCGGAGTGCCCGAGAGGACCATGCGACCGGCGATGAGATCGGAGCTGGAGACGGTAGCCGACCAAGGACTGTCGAGGGCGAGTCCGGAACGGGGATCGAGGACTGCCTCCATATCGAGGGCGACGGTCTGGCCTCTGATCGACGCGCTCCCCTCGGCTGTGGCGCTCTCTCCGAGCGTCGTGACGGTACCCGAGAAGCTGCCGATGGGAAACTCGCCCAGGGTCAGCGAGTCCGCCAGCACTGAGAGCGCGGCGTGGGGCTCTCCCTCATCGAGCGCGAGGGTTCCCTCGAAGCGGGCCGAGCCGCCAACCGGGGGGATATTCGGGGCCCATGGTTCGAGCACGCTGAGGTCGAGGGAGCCCAAGATCGCGAGGGAAGAATCTTGCTCTCCGAGATCCCCTTCGACCATCACCTCGCCCCGATCGGACTCCAGCGTGACGGTCAGGTCGGTGATGCCAGAGTCCGCGATCTGTGCGCTCGCCTGGCCGCGCTGGGACCAGGGGGCCCCATGGAGGGGCTCCACTCGGGTTCCAACCAGCGTGGAGTGCCCGGTGTGGAGATCGCTCCTGGCCCGGGTGGAGATCGCTCCCCAGGGGGTGAGGGCGTGAATCGACCCCGCCAGCGCGTCCCCTCTGAGAGTACCGGTCGCGGTGAGGGAGTCGATCGGCAGTCCAGTGGAGCTCGGTCGAGCCACCGCGAGCTCCGCCTCGGCGAACAGCGGGCTGCCGGGCACTCCACGCAGAAGCACGGTCGCCCGGGGCTCGACCAGGTCGACGATTCCGAGCACCGCGGCGCCCTCGGCCGTCCCGGTTCCACGGGCGAGCAGGGGACTGCCAGGCGCCCAGCTGATCGCGAGGGGGATGGAGGCTTGGTGGACCTCGACCCCGCGCCCATGAACCCGGGGAATGGAGAGCTCGGCGAGGGCCTCGACCTGGTAGTCGGGATCGAGGACGCCGCGAACAGGTCCGGTCGCCGAGGGAATGCTCAGCCCTTGGAAGCGGAGCTCCCGCACCTGCACCGCGCCAGAGAGCGCACCATTGGACACCTCGACGCGGATCCCGAGCCGTCCGTCGACTCCCTGGGGAACCCCGATCGTTCCGAGCTGATCGAGGGCGAGTGAGGTCGCCACCTCTCCGCCGGCATCGCCCTCCCAGTCGATCCTCCAGGACCCAGAGGCCTGGTGAGGGCCGTCGAGATCGAGCTTGGTGAAGCCCACCCCCTGTTCGGAGATCTCCAGCTCTACGCGGCTCTGGGGGAAGCCTAAGCCCGCCAGCTCGAGGGTGCCGTCGTACTGGACCTGGGCCGCCGATTCTGGGCGCAGATCGACGCCGGCGGTGAAGCGGCCCTGTGCGAGGGTTCCGGCTGGGAGCGCATCCCAGATATCGCCGAACACCACAGAGCCAGTCGCGGATGCGGGCCAGTCGGGGTCATCGAGCTCGGCGGCCCCAGAAAAGTCCGACTCGAGATCCCCGGTGCTGGCCCCGGTCACCCGGAGGTCGCGGTAGGGCCCCATCAGCTGGGCTCGGGCGTCGATGGAGCCCGCAAAGGGCTCGGGAAGCTCACCGGAGAGCTGCACCTGGAGGTCGACGACGCCGCCTGGCCACCGGGTCTCGAGGGAGCCGGTGGTGACGAGCTGGCGGTCGGCGAGGTCCAGGTCCGACTCGATGCTCAGCACGCTGCCATCCCAGCCCAGGGAGGCCGACCCATCCACTGGCGCCGAGCCCAGCTCGCTGTCGACTCGGGCGGTGATCAGGGCGAGATCGGCCGACAGGGGCTGGCTCGCACCGGACCCGCGCAAGTTGAGCTGCTCGATAGCGAGTTCGAAGCCCCCGATATCCAGGTCGAGACGGCCGCTGATCTGCAGGGCCCCGACCGCTACAGCAGGGAGCTCGGGCAGCTCCCCGATCGAGGTGATGAGGTTCAGCTGTCCCGCTCGGTCCAGGGTCAACAGCCCATCCAGGCCGGAGATATCGAGGTCTACCGAGCCTGCTGTCCCGAGCGCGACATCGATCTGTTGGGCGCTCAATACCTCAGAACCCGCCGGATCGAGCAGCCGCACGCCACGGAGATCTGCGCCCCCCCATAGATCCGTGTGCAGCTCATCGATCTGCACCGAACCCGGGATCTGTGCGCTGATCTGGCTCTCGATCTGGGCGCGGAGGAACGCGTTCCCAGCGGATCCGCCGAGCCACAGCGTGCCCAGCCCGCCAGCGCAGACCACCGCTGCCGCGCCGAGCGCGACGACGACACAGCCTCGTCTGCGCTTGCTCAAATTGGCCGTCCGAGAGAGATGAACAGGTTCACCGCCGGAAAGGAACGGTCGAGGGGCGTGTAGCGATCGAACTCCGAGATCAGGTCGAAGGCTCTTCGGCGAGGCGGGATCGAGGCGTCACAGTAGTTGACGCCGCTCCCCCCGAGCCCGGGTCCGGCATCCTCTGCGGCGAGCGGGCGTATCGCCAAGTCGACGCGGATCGGCCCGATCCCGGTCTCGTAGCGGGCACCCACGCCGAACGCCCCGTGCACACCGGATGATTCGAGCCACCCCGCCTCTGCGAACACCGCGAGATCGAGCTCGGCCGGGCCCACCCGCTGGAGCTCTGCTTCGACGGCCCCCAGGGCCCTGGCGCTGCCGCCACGAGGAATGTAGAGCCGGTCGATATCGCCGTCCGGATCGAAGCCGGCGTTGACCGCGAATGGGGACTTCACGCAGACCGTGTCGTACACCCCGACCTGCCCTCCGCGGAACCCACGGAAGTCGTCGCCGCCGCCCAGGAATAGCGTCTCCGGCCAAGGGATGGGGCCGGGGCTGGTGATGCCGCGGAGGTCCAGGCGAGCCAGCAGCTGCAGGGGTTTTCCGAGCAGAGGCCGCCGGGGCGCACCGTATAGACGGAGATCAGCGCCCGCCTCCAGCAGCGGCTGCCCGAGGCTGGTGAGGCTCGCCCCGGTAGCGACTCGAAGCCGGGTACCCTGGGTTCGGGCGACGATGGGCCGGGTGCGGTCGAAGATCGCGGCCAGCTTTGCCCCGCCCACACCGTACTGGCGGGTCGCGTCGGGGCCCAGCGCCAGGATCCAGAGCTCCTGCTCACCCAGCCCCATGCGAGTGAAGCGCAGCTGTGGCCGCAGCTCCAGCTCCAGGTGCGGTGCAAGCTCCCAGGTCGCCGGGAGCTCGGCGGTGGCATCGAAGCGGGGCAGCGCGTACTGGAACAGGCGCTGCTGCACGCGGATCGTGGGCTGCAGCTCGGCGCCCCTCACATCCCGGATCACCGAACCCAGTCGGACACCCGCGATGGGCACGGGCTGGCGCGTTCCGAGGGGCACGGCGACCCCGATCTCACCGGACACCGAGACCCGGTCGAGCTTCCCGGCCAGGTTGTCGTGGCTCCACGACCCGTGCAGCTCTGGCTGGAGGATCCCGTTGATGAACCCGAAGCGCCCGCCAGCGGCGATATGGCGAGGGGGGCCCAGGGTGCCGCGGATGCGGGGCTTCGCGACCGTACCGTCGAGCACGCTGTCGACCTGCACCGCATCGAAGGCACCGGTGGCGAGCAACGCATCTCGGGCGTTGTGGATCTGGGTGCGGTTGTAGCGCTCCCCCGGGACCAAGGAGGTGAGCTGGCTGAGCACCGACTCGGGCGCATCGACCTCGACCAGGGGCGCCCCGAATCGCGCGGCAGTACCGGGTTGAATATCGAACTGGACTGAGGCCTCGTGGGTGGAGAGGTCGACGACCAGCTCCATCTCCGCCTCGGTGTTGCGGTAGCCGAGATCACCGGACAGGTGCTCGATCCACTCGCCGGTCGCGAGGGCCTCGTCGAGTCGAAAGGGACGCCGTGTTCGGACCATGGAGCCGGCGAGGGCCATGGACTCGGGCAGGGTCTCGGGGAGTGAACCGGTCAGCATGGGTGCGCTGCCCCAGCGGGTGCGCGGGCCTCGCTCGATGGTCGCTACGAGGTCGACCACACCGGCTCTCTTGCGCCGATCCCGGCGCACCTGCCGGACCGCCAGATCGACCTGGGCCTCGAACCAGCCCCGGTGGGCGAGCCAGGTCTCGAGGCGGTCCTCATCGTCGTGCAGGACCTGGGGCCGGAATGCGATGGGCTCGAGCAGCACGCTACCGGGCCAGGTGAGTACCATCTTGCCCGAGGAAGCTTGCACCATCTGGTCTCGGATGGCGTGGCGGTTGCGCTCTCCGAGGGGCAGGCCTCCGAGCCCGTGAACGCGGATTCGACGCACGATGGTCGTGTCGCTGCGTCGACGTGCGCCAACACAGGCCGTGCCCAGGAGCGACAGGGCGATCAACGCTGTGTGCCAACGCATGGGCGACCCTTAGATGTGGACAGAGACCTCTTCCGCGGCTGCCACGGCCTCGAACATGACCTCGGCGGCGGTGGGATGGGCGTGCACGGTGTGGAGCAGCTCGTCCGAGGTGAGCTCGGCGGTGCGTGCGAGGGTGTACTCGGCGATCATCTCGGTGGCATCGGCGCCGATGATGTGCGCCCCCACGACCTCGCCGAACGGGGATCCGATGAGGACCTTCACGAACCCATCCGGGGTGCCAGCGCCGAAAGACTTGGCGTTGGCACTGAATGGGAAGCGCCCAATCTTGAACTCGATCCCAGCCTTGCGGGCTTCGGGCTCGGTGAGGCCTACGCTGGCGACCTGGGGCTGGCAGTAGGTGCAGGATGGGATGGCATCGTAGGGCACCGCGACGGGATGGTGACCCGCGATGAGCTCGGCCAGCACGTGGCCTTGGGCCGTGGCCGTGTGGGCGAGGCCGCCACGGGTGGTGCAATCCCCGACGGCGTACACCCCGGAGACCGAGGTGCGACCGAAGTCGTCGATGGCGATGAAGCCCCTGTCGAGCTGCACCCCGATGGATTCCAGCCCGATCCCGGTGGTGTGAGGGGTGATCCCGAGGGCTACCAGGCAGCGGTCTGCGGACAGCTGGGTGCCGTCCTTGAGCGTGGTGGTGACGCTGCCATCATCGGCCTTCACCGTGTCGACGAAGCGCCCGAGCTCGAAGCGGATACCCTGCTTCTTCAGGGCCTTCAGCAGCGCCGCGCCGATCTCCGGATCCTCGCGGGGTACGATGGTCTCGAGCCCCTCTACCACCGTGACCTCTACGCCCATTGCGTTGTAGAAGTACGCGAACTCGATGCCGATGGCGCCCGAGCCCAGGATGGTGATGCGCTCTGGCTTGTCTTCGGAGACGATGGCTTCGCGGTAGGTGACCACGCGGTCTCCGTCGGGCTCGATACCTGGGAAGCTACGCGGCCCGGCTCCGGTGGCGATGACGATGTGATCGGCGGTGTAGGTCTGCGTGCCTTCAGTCGACTCGACGGTCACGGTGTTGGGCCCGGTGATCGTCGCGGTGCCTGTGATGCGGTTCACCCCATATTTCTTGAACAGGTAGGCCACGCCCTTCTCGAACTTCGCGGCGACCTTTCGGGAGCGCTGTACGACGCTTGGGAAGTTCACTTCGGGGCTGGAGACGGCGATCCCGAAGTCTTTGGCGTGCCCGATCTTGTGGACGAGCTCTGCGGTCTTCAGCAGCGCCTTGCTGGGCACGCAGCCCCAGTTCAGACAGACGCCCCCGAGCTTCTCCTTCTCGATGGAGGCGGTCTTCAGGCCGAGCTGAGCGGCGCGGATCGCGGTGGGGTAGCCCCCGGGGCCGGCACCGATCACGAGTACGTCGAAGCGGTCTGACACCTATTCCTCCAGTTCACGGGTTTGCAGTTGTAGCGCGCTCGCCTGGCGATATCCTGCGTCATGGCAACAATCCGCAACCGCATCCTTCGCCGTGTCGCTCGCAGGCTCGTCCGCAGCCGCCTCGCCCAGGCCGCGGTCGCCCGTCCTTGCAACGCCCGAGGCGATGTCCTCGACCCCGCCGTTGCGGTGATGTTGGCGGTCGAGCGCCGCACCGGCAAGCCACCTACGCCACAGACGCCGATCGCCGATCGCCGTGCTGCGATGGTGGAGAGCTGCTGGTTGGCGGGCTCCGATCCCATGGCCGTCGCGGTGAGGGATGGCACCATCGGGACCGAACCGTCCTACCGAGTTCGATACTACGAGCCCCCCACGGCGACGGCCGCCCTGGTCTTTCTTCATGGAGGCGGCTGGGCGGTGGGCGATCTCGACACCCACGATTCCCTCTGTCGCCGGCTCGCCATCGCGTCGAATCGCGTGGTCGTCGCGGTGGATTACCCGCTCGCACCTGAGCACCGGTGGCCCGGTCCGATCCACTCGGTCGTCGACGCGTACCGGGCCCTCCACCCGCAGCTCTCTGCTCGCTTCGAGCACATCGGCATCGGGGGAGATAGCGCAGGGGGAAACCTGGCGACCAGCGCATGTCGGCTGCTTCGGGCCGACGGTCCGCTTCCCGATGTGCAGCTCCTGATCTACCCCGGTCTGGATGCCACACGGTCAACCGCCTCCCATCGGGAGTTCGCCGACGGCTTCCTGCTGACCGAGGAGGGGATCGGCTACTACCTCGATACCTTCGGCCCCGATCCGCTACACCCCCTCGGATCCCCTGGCCTGGCGGACGATCTGGAGGGTCTGCCCGCGGCCATCATCGCGGTGGCGGGCTTCGACCCGCTGCGGGATGAGGGGCTGCTGTATGCCGATCGCCTCCAGAGAGCGGGGATCGAGGTCGCGCTCTTCGACTTCCCAGGGATGGTGCATGGGTTTGCCAATATGGATGGGCTGATCGATCGCGCAGCGGACCATGTGGACTCGCTGGGGCGGGCCATCTTCATCCGCTCGAATGGTTCACAGCACGAAGCTCAAGCTCGCTCCTGATCGAACGATCTCGACCTGAGCGGTTTCGGCCCCCCGAACGCTATTCTTCACATCTTCCGGTGCCTGCATAGGGAGTCCGTTGACGGTCTTCACGATGTCATCGACCTCGATTCCGGCTTGGTCGGCTCGGCTGCGAGGGCGCACGGCGACCACCTCTCCGCCCGATCCGGGGAGCGGGCGCAGGGTCATTCCGGCGATGACGGTGGGCTGGGATGCCCAGTCCGAGAGCTCGACATCTATGACGTCGAGCTGCCCGTCGCGAAGGAGGCGAATCGTCGTTCGAGCCCCCCCAGCCAGCTCATCGAGTCGATCGTAGAGGTCATCGGGTGAGGCCAGCGCTTGGTCATCGAAGGCGGTGAGAGCGTCTCCGGGGCGGACTCCGGCTCGGTCGGCGGGGCCAGATGGTGCGACGGATACGACGCGAACGGCCGCCCCATCCGCCTCGACACGGACTCCGAGGAAGGCCCGGGTCACCTGCTTCCCGCTGCGTAGCACCGCAAGGGAGTCCGCGATTCGCTCTGCGGGTACCGCGAAGGAGATGGCCTGCCCCTGGGTGTGAGTCCCTGTGAGCACCCCCACGACGGTCGAATCGAGGGAAAAGATCGGCCCGCCGCTGTTTCCCGGATTGAGAGGGATGGAGAGCTGGAGGAAGTCCACGCGAGGTCCGTCTCCACGCTCGAGTCGGCGGTGGAGGGCGCCGACAACCCCCACGGAGAGGCTATGTCCGAGTCCGAAGGGGTTGCCGACGGCGACGATGGGCTCGCCTACCCGAAGTCCGGTCGACTCGCCGAGCTGTGCGGGCGAGAGCGGGCCGTCCACCTCGAGGAGGGCCAGATCCGTTCGTGCGTCGGTTCCGGTGACGGTGGCGATCTGCTCTCGTCCCATGGAGTCGAACACCTCGATCGGTCCCACGGTGTCGAACACCAGGTGGCGGGCGGTGATGATCTCAGTCGGACTGATCGCCACCCCCGCTCCCACGCGCGCTTCGGGGGACCGAACGCGGATGTCGAGCACCGATCCGCGGACCTCGGCGAAGACGTCGGCGGCGTTGGGGGGATGGGGAGTGGGAGCGGGCGAGAGGGACCGCTGAAGCCCAGCTCCGACGAGGGCTCCGATCAGCAGAGCGACGATCCAGCCCCAGCGCTTGTCCATACGGGGAATCTACACCGAGCGGGAGAGTCCTCGTCAGTCCCCATCCAACTCAGTTGTCCATTAAGGTTGTGGCAGACGGAGGGGCTGTGCGGCTTCCCGCAGTTCTCGGCAAGTACGAGCTCGTGGAACGCCTCGCTACGGGGGGCATGGCAGAGGTGTACCTGGCCCGTGCCAGGGGCGCGGCGGGGGTCATGAAGACCCTGGTGGTCAAGCGCATTCGCCCCGAGTATGCGGATGATCCGCGGTTTGTGAATATGTTCATCAACGAGGCCCGGATCGGGGTGCATCTTGCCCATCCCAATATCGTCCAGGTGTTCGAGCTCGGGCGCGCCGCGGGCACCTGGTTCATCGCCATGGAGTACCTCCACGGGCGCGACCTCACTCGCATCATCCGTCGTCTTCGCCCCAACAACGAGCGTCTCCCCGACGCGCTCTCGGTGTTCGTGGTCGCCGAGCTGCTTCGCGGTCTACACCACGCCCACAGCCGCACCGATTCTGAGGGTGAGGCCCTCGGCCTCATCCATCAGGACGTCTCGCCCCACAACGTCCTGCTCGGCTTCGACGGCGAGGTGAAGCTGCTCGACTTCGGGATCGCTCGGGCGGTCAATTCCGATGACGACAGCGGGACGCCGGCGGGGCGGGGCAAGTTCGCCTACTCCAGCCCGGAGTCCGCGGTCGGGGGAGCGGTCGATCACCGCACCGATCTCTACTCGGCGGGGGTCACGCTGTGGGAGTTGCTTGCGGGGAAGCGCCCGTATTCAGGGCTCGATCTCTCCAGCAAGATGGCCCAGATTCGCGAGGGGAGCCTGCCCTCTCTGCTAGGGGAGCGGCCCGATCTAGACCCGCGATTGGTCGCCATCGTGGAGCACGCCACCCGGCCCGATCCGGCGGATAGGCCCCCCTCAGCGGTAGATTTCGAGGAGGCGCTGCGGGCGTGGCTCTACGAGTCGGGGGCTCGGGTCGGGTCGGCCGAGGTGAGCCAGTGGACGACCCGCCTATTCCCCGATGTAAAGCGACCCCACGCCGGTCTTCCGGTGCGCCAGCTCGCCGAGGATCTGGAGAGGCTCGACACTGAGATCGCGCCCACTCCCAGCCCACGTGGCGCCCTCCCTGGCCGACTCCAGCAGTCGCCGGGCGAGCGCAAGCAGGTGGCGGTTCTGGTCGTGGATGTCGATGGCCTGACCGAGCTCTCCGCAAGCCTGGAACCCGAGGCTTTCTTTTTCCGACAGTTTAGGTTGCTTCGTTGGATTCACCGAATCGTAGACCGATGGGGAGGGCGGGTTCAGCGCGTTGTCGATGACCACATCTTCATCCTCTTCGGGGTTCCCCGCACCCGCGTGGACGATCTGTCCAGGGCCATGGACTGCGCCCTCGAGCTCCGCGCCCGCAAGGAGGAGCTCCGGGCGAAAGGTCTACAGCTCGAGTTCTGCATGGGCCTGCATGGGGGAGAGGTCTCGGTCGGGATCTCTCGGTCCAAGCATGTTCAGTACATGGCCCGAGGCAACACGACCCGCCTGGCGCGGAGGCTTTCCGCCACTGCCGACCACGCTCAGGTGCTCGTCTCCCAGCGGGTGCTGACATCGATGGTGTCCGACTTTCGCTTGCGGCAGGGGCCGATGATTCCGTCGCGCGGGGGCAAGGACCATCTGCCTTCCTATCTCCTGGAGGGGCGCCGTCTGGGGTTGCGTGCGGCGCGGCGGGGCCCATGGCTTCGGCGGGGCGAAGAGATCGAACAGCTGATCCGTGCGGTCGAGAGGCTCGCGAGCGGAGACGGGGCGGCCCTGGCGCTCGTCGGGCCTTTGGGTTCGGGGAAGAGCCGGTTGGTGCGGGAAGTTCAGCAGCTTGCCCAGCGCCGGACCATTCCATTCCATCTGATTCGATGCGACACCTATGGAGGGGGGCAGGCCTTCCGGGAGCTGGTCCAGGTCGTCTTCGATCTCGATCGCGATGCGACGGATCGAGAGATCGTGCAGAAGATCTCGGCGGCGGGGGAGCTGGGGCTGACGGAGCGCCAGGTGGGGGTCCTCGCCTGGGTGGCGGGTGCTTCGAGCTCGACCACGCCGGAGCGAATGGAGGTCGTCTTGGCGCTCGAGGGGCTGATTCGGGCCCTCACCGAAGGGGGGGCGGCGATCCTCGCCCTGGAGGCCGAGGGCATGAGCGACAGGGATCTGCGGACCTTGAGCCAGCTCATCCGGCAGACCCGCCGCGAGCCACTGCTGTATCTGGTGGTGTGGAGGCCTCCATTGCCATCCAGCCTGGTCGAGGTCTGCGAGACGGTAGAGCTCGGCCCCTTCGAGGCCGCCGCTCAGGAGAGGATGCTGCAGTCCCTGCTCGAGGTGGAGACGATCGACCCGTCCCTGCTCCAGCGCGTAGCCGAGACCTGTGAGGGCAACCCGCTCTACATCGAGGAGATGGTGAAATACCTCATCCAGCGCGATCAGGTCGTGGTGAGGGACGGGACCGCGGTGCTCGCGGAGCGCAACATCGAGCTCCCGGACAACCTCCACTCGCTGCTCAGCGCCCGGATCGATGCCCTCGATGCCGCCAGCAAGGGGATTCTGCAGCTGGCTGCGGTGATCGGGACCCCCTTCACCAGCGAGGTCCTCGCTCGGGCAGCGGGTCTCGAAGATCCCTCCGCGCTGCTCATGGATCTCGTTGCTCGCGGCCTGGTGATCCGCTCCGATGATGGCTGGTCCCTGGCCACAGAGCTGGTGCGCGAGGCTGCACTCCGCGGCATCCTCGGGATCCAGCGTCGCGACTACCACCGGCTCGTGGCCGAGGCGATCGAGGCGGTTCACGGCGACAAGGCCGACCGCTTCGCAGAGGCCCTCGCGCTGCACTGCGCCCGAGGGGGGCGCAAGGTCGATGCGGCTCGGTATGCCCAGGTCGCGGGTCTGGTGCTGGAGCGGTCGGGACGCCTCGAAGAAGCACGTGAATACTACGAACGCGGTCTGTCCTGGCTCGAAGCGGCCCCTCCCGACCCGGATCTGTTCGACGCCCGGACCCAGGGAGAGGCCGCCCTCAACCTCAAGTCGGGCTCGGTCAGCCTGTTGCTCGGGGAGCCCACACGGGGCAATCGTTCGATCTCTCTCGCCCTCGACATCGCCAGCGACTCGGGGCTTCCTTGGATCGAGGTGCGTTGTCACCTGGAGCTGGGGCGGAGCTATCTGGTACGCGGCAGGCTCAAGCTCGCGAGTGCACATCTCTCCTCGGCACGAATGATGCTTCCGATGGAAGACGAGCCCGATATCGAGCTCGAGGCGCTCGAGGCCAGCGCGACACTGGCCTTCGAGCAGGGTCGTTCGGAGGAGGCGGAGGAGCTGTGGAAGGCCGTGCTGGACCGAGCCTCTCACGACCCTGCGCTCACGGCTCGCTGCCAGATTGGGCTCGCCAACCGGTGGATACGTACCAACGACCTGGAGCGTGCCCAGCCACTGCTCCGGTCGGCGCTGCGTGCGTCCCGAAAGGCCAAGAATCGCATCCTCGAGGGGCGGGTGCTCAACAATATCGGCCTGCTGTACAGCTGGTCGAAGAAGCCAGACGATGCCCTGTTCTACTACCGAAGAGCGCTCGAGGTACGCGAGGGCATCGGCTACTCCCGCGGGGTCGTGATCAACCACCACAATGTGGGGGATGTGCACTTTCAGAAGGGGCACTGGTCACGGGCTCATGTCGCCTTCAGCCGCAGCCGGGAGCTCGCCTCCAGGATCGGATGGGACCGGGGGGTCGTGCTCAACGATGTGTACCTCGCCTTCATCGACGCGACCCGTGGAGAGTCCACCGTCCAGGACCTCTTGGATGCCACCGTCCGAGCTCGGGCGCTGGACGATCCGGAGATCACCACGACGGGCTCCTGGCTCCTCGCCAGGCACCTGGTCGAATCGGGGCACCCCGACGCACCGGATCAGCTCACCCGTGCTCTCCAAGATGCCGAGCGATGGGGCTTGATGCCCATGGTCGGCCTCATCCGCGATGCGATCGCGAGGCTCCATGAGAAAGCCCCGGAGCCCGCGCCCCGTTAGCCAGAGTGTTCGTCATCGGAGGCCTCTTGATTCTCGCCCTTCCCCTGCGTGAGCTCGTGCTATTCCCCGGTACGTTTCGCCCGGTCCATCTCACCCGCGGTGTCGAGCTCAACGCGCTCACCCGCGACTTCGACACGGGCGGCACGCTCATCGCGATTCAGCAGGTCGAGCCTTCCGAGCAGGACGCAGAGTCGGCCGCGTACCACCCGGTCGGCGTGTACTGCCGGGTGCTTCGCGTCATCCGCATGCCCGATGGCACCGCACGGGTGCTGCTCGAGGGTGTGGAGCGGGTGGAGGTCTCCAATGCGCGCATCCATGAAGGCGTGATGGTGGTCGACGCGGTGGATATCGCTGCGCCCACGATCGACCCGGTCCGCTTCGAGTCCCTGGCCCGTGAGCTCGACGTCCGATTCCGCGAATATATGGTCGGCACGGGTGTGGCCCCGGCCGACCACGACATCATGGGCACGTCCAGCAGCGAGCCCGAGAGGCTGGCAGACCAGATCCTCGGAAACCTCGATCTCATGTACAAGGAGAGGATGGGGGGCCTGCTCCGGATCGATCCCTGTGAGCGGCTCGAGTACACGATCGAACAGCTTGCGATCGGCCTCGGGCAGCAGAAGGTCGCGGCGGATGTGAACCAGCGTGTTCAGTCCGCGATGGACAAGTCCCAGCGGGAGTTTCAGCTCAAGGAACAGCTCAAGGCCATCCGCGCGGAGCTGGGAGATGCAGCCAGCTCGGACGCAGATGTAGAGATGTTCGAGAAGCGCATCGCCGAGTCCTCCATGCCCGACGAGGTCCGCGATGAGGCCACCCGTGAGCTCGGCCGTCTCCGCCGCATCCACAGCGATACCGCCGAGTACACCGTGCTCCGCACCTGGCTCGAGACCATCTGCGACCTGCCGTGGGGCATCCACACCCGCGACAAGACCAACCTCAAGGCCGCGCAGAAGCTGCTCGACCGCGATCATCATGGCCTGGCCAAGGTGAAGGAGAGGGTGCTCGAGTACCTCGCTGTTCGGCAGCTCAACCCCAACAGCAAGGGCCCGGTGCTCTGTTTCGTGGGGCCGCCGGGCGTGGGCAAGACCTCTCTGGGTCGGTCCATCGCCGCGGCTCTGGGTCGCAACTACGGTCGCGTGGCGCTTGGGGGAATCAAGGACGAGACCGAGATCCGCGGGCACCGGCGCACCTACATCGGTGCTCTTCCTGGGCGGCTCATTCGCGCGCTGATCCGGGCGGGCAGCGCCAACCCGGTGCTCGTGCTCGACGAGCTCGACAAGGTGGGCAACGACTTCCGCGGCGATCCGGCCTCCGCGCTGCTCGAGGTCCTCGATCCCGAGCAGAACCACACCTTCCAGGACCACTATGTCGATCTACCGGTCGATCTGTCCCAGGTGCTGTTCATCGCCACGGCCAATCTCCGCGATCCGATCCCCGCTGCCCTGCTCGACCGCCTCGAGATCATCGAGATCCCCGGGTACACCGAGGAGGAGAAGATCGAGATCGCCAAGCGCTTCCTGCTCCCCAAGCTGGCGGAATCCCACGGGTTCAAGCGCTCCCAGGCCCGCTTCGATCTCGGTGCCCTCACGCGCGTCGTGCGCGACTACACCCGAGAGGCCGGTGTTCGCGAGCTCGATCGCATGCTGGCCAGCATTCACCGCAAGATCGCCCGGCAGATCGTCGAGGGTGATGTGAAGAAGGTCCGGGTCTCCGAGGCCGCGGTCCGACGCTTCCTGGGGCCGCCGCGGTACTTCGCGGAGCTCGCAGAGCGGGTCGACGAGCCGGGTGTGGTCATCGGTCTCGCCTGGACCGCCGCCGGCGGGGAGATCCTATTCGTCGAAGCGACCCGGATGCCGGGGAAGCGCGGGCTCAAGCTCACGGGCTCCTTGGGCAATGTGATGAAGGAGTCCGCCGAGGCCGCCATGAGCTGGCTGCGCACCCACGCCGTCGAGTACGGAGTGCAGGCCGAGGCCTTCGAGGCGGAGTTCCACCTCCATGTGCCGGCTGGCGCCATCCCCAAGGACGGGCCCAGCGCCGGCGTCACCATGGTCGCCGCACTCGTCAGCATCGTGACCGGCCGCAAGTTCCGTACCCACTGGGCGATGACCGGGGAGATCACCCTACGTGGGCGGGTTCTTCCTGTGGGCGGAGTGAAGGAGAAGGCCCTGGCGGCTCGTCGCGCCGGGGTCACCGATATCGTGCTCCCGGCGCTCAACCAGAACGATCTGGAAGACATCGCGCCAGAGCTGCGCAAGGACCTGTGTTTCCACTTTGTGGAGACGGTCACCGAGGTCTTGGAGCTGGTCCTCGAGCCGCTGGACTGAGCCGTGGAGGGCCAGATGATCGAAGTCTATGGAATGGTCCCATTCGACCGCTCGGGCCGGGTTCGCTGGATGCTCGAGGAGCTCGCGGTTCCCTACGAAGACCGCGTGCTGTCCTGGGCAGAGCGCGATCTCGACAGCCCGGAGTACCGGGCGATCAGCCCGCTGGGTCGGGTGCCGGCGCTGGTCAGCGGAGAGGTCAAGCTATGTGAGACGACCGTGATCCTCGATTGGATCGGTCGCACCCATGGCACGGGCTCGTGGAGTCCGGACAACCAGGACGACTCCGCCTATCGGTCCTGGATGGGCATGGCGGGCAGCACCATCGACGCCATCTGCTTCGAGTTCGTGCGGCCCGATGTGCCGATAGACCATCGTGAGGCGCGTCGGGACCAGGCCGCCCACACCTTCCAGCGGACGGTACTCCCCGCACTGCGACAGGTCTTGCAGTCCCGTGACACCGTGCTCGAGGGTGGACTCTGTGCGGTCGATCTACAGATCGCTGCCAGCCTGCACTACGCCGACCAGCGCGCCGCTCTGGACGGAGAGCCGCGGCTGCAGGCCTGGCTCCAGCAGATGCGAGCCCGACCGGCGGCGGTACAGGCGGGGCTCTTCGGCTGATCGGGCTACCCGGCCTGGCTGGCGAGTCGGACGCCATCGGCCGAAGCCTCGAAGATCCCGTGCTGGGTGATGAGCCCGCTGACCAGTCCCGCCGGGGTGACGTCGAAGGCGGGGTTGTAGACGGGCGATCGGGTCGTGCGCACCCGACGAAAGACCCCGGAATCGTCGGAGCCCCAGGTGTACTGGACCTCTTCGGCTTCGCGCTGCTCGATGGGGATGGCTTGGCCATCTGCTGTGTGCAGCGCCAGGGTGGAGGTCGGTAGCGCGACATAGAATGGGATCTGGTGGTGCCGGGCGAGGACCGCGACCCCGTAGGTGCCGATCTTGTTTGCGACATCGCCGTTGGCCGCGACGCGGTCCGCTCCGGTGATGACCAGGTCCACCTGCCCGGCACGCATCAGCGAAGCCAGGGCGTTGTCGGCGATGACCTGGTGGTCCACTCCTTCCTGGGCGAGCTCCCAGGCGGTGAGCCTCGCTCCCTGGCCGCGGGGACGGGTCTCATCGACCCACACCTTGATGTGTTGCCCGGCCCGATGGGCTTTGTAGATGGGGGCCAGTGCGCTGCCCCAGTCGACGAATGCGAGCCAGCCGGCGTTGCAGTGGGTGGCCACCTGCATGCCGTCCGAGAGCAAGGCTGCCCCGTGCACGCCGAGGGCTTCGCAGGATGCTGCGTCTTCGTCGGCGACCGCATGGGCCACAGCGACGGCGGCGTCGCGGGCTGCGGACCCAGAGAGCCCCGCTGTAGCGCGGAGCACCCGGTCGATGCCGTAGTACAGATTTTGGGCGGTAGGACGGGTGTTCCCGAGCACGGTGGCGGCATGGCTGAGGGCCGGGTGAACCTGGGAATCGGACGCGAGCACCGCCGCTTGAGCCATACCGGCAGCGGCGGTGGCGCCGATGGCCCCCGCACCTCTTACCACCATTGTGCGGATGGCCTCTGCGGTCTGCTGGACGTTGGCTGTACGAACCCGTCGGAACGCGTGTGGCAAGACGGGCTGGTCGATCAGATCGACCTCGGAACCCCGCAACACCACGGTGCGTTGGTGGATGTGATTGACCTTCATGGTCCATCCGGTGTGGGGGCGTCGAGGGGCTCGAGCTCGTCGGGCCGGAGCTGAGAGAGGTACTGGTAGTCCCGCACATAGGACTCCCATCCGCGCAGCCTGCCCTTCCTCTCCTCTCCCTCTCGGAAGCGGAGCAGGCCCATATAGTTCTCTCGCCACCACTGGAAGAAGTTGCGCTCGTAGATCCATCCGTCCACGAGGGGCTCGTAGAACTCGCCAGCGAACTGCCGCCCGGTCATCCAGTCGTGGGCGGAGAACTGCCCGTCTTCCCAGACCACGTAGTGGGACGACGCAAAGGTCCACGAGCCGGTGTTGACGTACCCACCGGCGCCCTTGGGGACGACCCCCGGAAGGTGGCTATGCCCGCAGATCACCCAAGGCCATGGGCCCGCTTGGGCCTGTTCATAGGCGGGACGGAAGATGCCCATGGGGTCGCCCATATTCCCGCGTGCCCAGTAGTCGAGGTACTGGTTGAGCGGGCCGGAGTCGGACTCGAAGCCCACAGCCCGCAGGGCCTGGGTCCAGGCGTTGCCGATCAGAGCGACCTTGTGGGCGATCCAGAACATCAGCCGATTGGCGAAGGTGTAGAACTCGCCGATCGGGATGCGGAGCCAGGTGTTGAAGTAGCGCTCGACGAGGTGGTGGATGGTCGTGGACCACATGTGGCCCATCGGCACGGTCTTGGCGAGGTAGGGGTCGAACTGCCAGCCGTGCAGGGCGATGACATCGGAGCCGATGTGCAGTTCGTCACAGACGCGGAAGTTGAGGATCTCGCGGTACAGCGTGATGTCGTAGTCGTGGTTGCCGATGACATAGAAGAGCCGGCCATCCCGCGAGAGACGACTCATCGCCGAGAGCAGCTCCTGGTGGGCCCGGAGCACCCGGGTGAAAGACCAGGCCTGGTTGAAGTCGATGGCATCGCCGAGCACCACGAGCATCGCGCCCTCTTCCTCGACCCGATCGCATAGGGAGATCAACTGCTTGTCCTTGCCGAAGAACACATCGCAGCGAGTGCCGTCGCCGAGGTGCATATCGCTGACAAACCAGATCTTTTGATCGCTGTCGATGTGTTCGACCACGGTCGGGCGCTCATTCCATCCGGCGAACAGGGGGGGCTGCATCGTGCCCATCCTAACGCCGGTCGGTTACCCGCTCGACATGCAACTACGGAATGCGGTACGCCAGCTCCAATTCGTCGGCAGCTTCCCGGGTGAGCTCCCGGTGCTCGGCCTGCCCGAGATCGCGTTCGCGGGGCGGAGCAATGTCGGTAAGAGCAGCGCCCTCAACGTCCTGCTCGACAGCAAGAAGGCGGCCCGGGTCTCGTCCAGGCCCGGGCGCACCCAGGCGATCAATCTCTTCCTGCTCGGCGAACAGGCCGTGTTCGCGGATCTGCCAGGGTATGGCTACGCCAAGGTCCCCGATCATGTGAAGGACAAGTGGGGCGGAATGATCGAGGGCTATCTGGGCTCCCGCGAGACCCTTCGCCTCGTGGTCATCCTGGTCGATGTTCGGCGCGACCCCATGGAGTCGGATGCGATGTTGGTCGAGGGGCTCGCAGATGCGGGCATCCCACTGCTGGTCATCGCCACCAAGTGCGACAAGCTCAAGAAGCAGCAACGGACCCGACAGCTCCGAGTGCTTCGCGAAGTCTTCGGGCTCGCCGCGGGGCAGCCGATCGCATTCTCGAGTGTCACCCGCGAAGGCCGGGACGAGGTCTGGAGCGCGATCGAGGCGGCCGCCCGATGAGCCGCCGCAGATCCAAGAACAGCTACAAGTCGGGCGATCACTTCAACAAGGCCGCGCGCGAGGAGGGCTATCGGGCCCGCTCGGTGTACAAGCTCACCGAGGTTCAGAAGCGCTTCCGGCCGCTGAAGAAAGGGCAGACCATCCTCGATCTGGGCTGCGCCCCGGGGAGCTGGGCTCGCTACGCCAAGGAGATGGCGGGGGGCAAGGGCACGGTGGTCGGCATCGATCTCCAGCACGTTCCCTCCCTCCCCGGAGTCGAGCTCATCCAAGGAGACGCTTTCGAGATCACGCCGGAGGAGCTGCTTGCGGCGCTCGGAGGTCCAGCCGATGTGGTCCTCTCGGATATGGCGCCGAACACCACCGGGGACCGCTTCGGTGACCATGTCCGCCAGGTCGAGGTCGCCCGAAGAGCTCTCAAGCTCGCCGTGAGCGTGCTGAAGCCCGGTGGGAGCTTCATCTGCAAGGTCTTCGATGGCGAGGATGCCCAGCCGTTCATGCTCGAGGCGCGAGCGCACTTCAAGCAGGTGAAGCGACTCCGCCCAGAGGCGGTGCGCAAGAATAGCGTCGAGTTCTTCCTCGTGGCGTTGGACTTCCGGCCCGCGTCCGAGAGCTGATCAGAGGCGCTGTGCCCACGTCGTGAGCGTGCGGACCATCTCGCCGGTCCCGCCCGCAGCCCACTTGGAGTTGGCCTTGTCGCGCCAGGAGGACCCGGCGACGTCGAGGTGGGTCCACCGGATATCGTCGGTGACGAAGTGCTGGAGGAAGAGCGCGGCGGTGGTTGCGCCGGCCTCGCGTCCGCCGACGTTCTTGATCTTGCCCCAGTCCCCGCGGAGCAGCTCCTTGTAGGGAGCGTGGAGCGGCAGACGCCAGATTCCCTCGCCGTCAGCGTTGGCAGCGAGAGTGAGGTCGTGGGCCATGCCATCATCAGCGGTGAACAACCCGGTGAAGTCCCCACCCAATGCCACCACGCAGGCGCCGGTGAGGGTTGCCACATCGATGACCTGGGTGACGCCCTCGGTCTCACAGGCCAGGATCAGGCAGTCCGCGAGCACCAACCGTCCCTCGGCGTCGGTGTTGTGGACCTCTACCGTGACGCCGTTTCGGTACCGGAGGATGTCGCCGAGCTTGTAGCTGTTGCCGTCGTTCATATTCTCGACGCTACCGATGAAGGTGTCGACGGCGATGGAGGCTCCGCTCTGGGCGATGGCCCCCGTGGCACCGAGCACGACGGCAGCTCCACCCATATCGCAGCGCATGGTCTGCATCGCGCCCGAGGGCTTGAGGGAGAGGCCCCCGCTATCGAAGGTGACGCCCTTACCGACGAAGGCGATGTGTTGGGTGGCGTTGGGCGGACGGTAGCTGATGTGGATCATGCAACCGGGCCGGTGGGAGCCCTGCCCGACGGCCACAATGCCGACCAACCCCTCCTTGCGGCATCGTTCGATATCCCAGACCTCGACGCGGACGTGGGGGAGGTCGCCGAGGCGCTCCACCGCAGCAGCAGCGAGGGACTCGGGGTACACATCCGCGGGCGGGCCGTTGACGAGATCTCGTGCCCAGTCCTGCCACTCTGACCGACGGATACTCGCCGCAGCGATGGACTCGAGCTCGGAGGCAGAGTCGGTTCCGAGAAGGCTGATCGTGTCGAGGCGGGGCCGGCGATCGGTCTCGGACTTGTAGCGATCGTACTCGTAGTTCCCGGCGGCGAGGTACTCAAGCACTGTGCGGATTCCCTGGGCGCCCAGTCCGGTGTGCAGGGCCAGGTGGCCGACACTCTTGCCCCGTGCGGTGCGGGCGACGCGGGCGGAGGCGTCGCGAATGGCGGTCGCGCTGCGATCCGCTACGCCTACGACGAACAAGAGCGGGGAGGGGAGGGCACCCAGGGTAGCTGTGGTAGCGGTGGACTTCCCGCCATCGAACCCCACAGACGCCAGCCAGTCGAGCAGGCTTCCGCCGAGCGCGGCGTCGAGCTCTGCAAGTTCGGCTCTCCACTCGGTGCCGGCGAACACCGCCACGGCATCGGCGGTCACGGTCGAGGGGGCGTCAGTCGAGAATCGAATGTCCACGTGGACTCCTGGAATGAGGTCTGTTCAGCAAGCGCGCATCAGCACCATCGCGAGGACGAGCAGCAGGAAACAACCGGCTACGGCGACCCCGATGAAGGTGGGCGAGTCGCGCGGCACCATCTGAAGGAGGCGCTCCTTGAGATCGTCTAGCGCGCCTGGTGGGGAAGGGTCTTCTCCCAGCAGCCCCCCGTCGCCCGCGCCGGGGAGGGGCGCGTCGGCGAAGAAGTCGGCTTCTCCCTGCTGGGAGGCTTGCCAGGGACCGGACTCGGGAGTGGGGGGCAGGGGCGCTGGCGCAGGGGGGGCGGCCGGGGTGGGGCCGGCGACTGTGACGCTGGGCTGGGGCTGGGCCACTGCGGGGACGGGAACGGATTGACCGGGGTCGGTTCCAGGGAGACTGGGCTCTGTCGGGGGCGGAGTGGGCACAGCCGCAAGAATGGGAGCGGGTCGGGCGGGAGGAGGGGGTTCCTCTTCCTCGATGAGCGTGCCCGGCGATGTCGGGGCGAGAGGGCGCGGGAAGGCGTCGACGATTTCCGCCCCGGTGTCGTCGTCATCGAGGCCGAAGTCGCTGAACGAGGGTCTCTGCATCAGCACCGTGGGAGGCTCTTCCTCAGAGTCGTCATCGTCGTCGAAGACGGGACGCACGCTGGCGAGGCTGATCGGGGCGGGACCGTTGTCGGGTGGGGTCGGCGGGACGTATCCAGACGGCGGACGGACCTCGAAGCCACCCTCCGCGACCACGGGGTCTTGGCCGGATTCCTTCACGGTGAATGCGACCCGAACTGAGTAGCGCCCGGGGGCGATCTCAGGCAGGTTGAACTCGAAGCGGAACCGACCAGATGGGTGCCGATCGACGGTGAATTGGGCCTCGTCGAGGGGGACCCGACCGTCTCCGGCGGCGTCGAGATCGGTGAGACGGACCCCGCACACGATGTCCGTGGCGTCCTTCACTCCGTCCGTGGGGGCGACCGAGACGGTAAATCCAACTGCAGCCGATCCGCTGAAGATCTCTCCGTCCGCTGCGGCCGACAGGATCAGCTTCCCGACGCTCTCGATCCCCGGGTCGGTGAGCGCGACGACCTCTGACAGCCGTGTGGCGAGATCGGCGGCCTTGAGGAAGCGATAGGGCGGCGAGGGGTCGGCGTCTCGGGAGAGGCCGCGGGCGAGGATGGCCGCCAGTCGCTCGGCGGTGCGGAGCACGAAGCGCTGGTTGGCCCCGTCTCGCTTGAGGCGGGCGACGGCGCGGTCCTTGAGGGTGGCCAAGGCGATCTTGTCGAGGCCCCCGTGTCCTGCAGTGGGGAGGCTGGTAGGCCCATCCTGTTCGGCTTCTTCGAGCAGTGTTGCGGCGTGCAGGACTTGGCAGATGGCCCAGGTGTCTGGGGCGATGCGATCGCTTGGGGCCCACGCTTTTCGTGTGGGCTGGTTGCGGTCGTGGGCGGTCATCAGGGACTGAGAGCTCGGCGTCGCCAGATCCATGACGACGGGCTCACCGTGCGGGTCGATGAGGATATTGGAGGGCCGAAGGTTGCCGTGATTGCGTGGACTGCGCCCCAAGGCCCGAGCCACGCTGAGGAGAATATGGAGCGCCTCTGTCAACGGTATGCCACTTCCGAGCTGCCGTTGGAGTGTGGTTGGGTACCACGGAAGAAGCAGCGCTGTGGCCCCAGTAGGCAGCGTGATGCGGTCCTCGAGTGGGACCAAGCCCGGGGATTCACTCGCCAGGAGGTCGGCCTGCTCGATGGCGCTCTTGCGCATGAGGGCGACCTTATCTGCCGCTGCGGGAGGAAGATCTTCGGGCTCGTAGGGGGTCTTGAGGACCCGTTGCCGTCCGCTGTCGTCCTTTACCAGCCACGTGCGAGCCCACACCCCCTCGCCGAGGAGTGCAGAAAGCGTCCAGGCCTGGGCCCGGCTATCCGTGACGATGTCACCAGTCTTCATTTCCGGCGGCTATAACGAACCGACCGGTCGATGGCGACCCTGGAGTATGCGCGCCCACCGGGGCGCTGGGTCATTCCGCCGCGAGCAGGAAGTCCACCACATCCGAGGCGATCTGCACGTCGGCGTTGCTCAAGACATGAAGCGCAGCAATCCCCTCGATGATTCGGTGCTTGTCGGGATTGGTTTCGAGCTTGCTCAGGATGGAGTCGTTGGAGCCCGAAGGGATCACGGCGTCGACGGGGCTGTGGACGAACACGGTGGGTGGCAGCCGGGAAATTCCGCGGAGTCCACCGCTGTATTCGCCCTGGAAGATTCGATCGATCCCAGCAGCGGTCGCCGGCTGGGCTTCGGGGAGCCGCGCGATGTCATCGATCATGCTGTCGACCGCGATGGCGCGCGGGGCGTAGTCTGGAGTGCCGTCTCCGTCGTCGTCGATGGCCAGTAGCTCTCCGACGGCGCGACCCCCTTCACCGAGGCCGATTGCGTAGAGGGCATCCGGGTCGGGCTCGAAGGGAAGGTCGGCGCCGATAGCCTCGGCGAAAAGAGGTTCTGCGAGGAGGCGATAGCCCCACTCAGCGGACACGCGTCCCGAGCGAAAGAAGAGGTCGGCCTCGAAGTCGTTGTCGGCGGCGCCGGGCTCGTTGTGCCACAGGTCTCCCCAGCAGTTGACCGGTAGCACCATGGCCACCCCTGCGTCTGCAAGGGCCGCAGGTAGAGCGCCCTCGTGGACCTCTCCGTTGAGCGGAGGCGGGTACATCCCCAGGGTGGCGTACGCCATCCGAACTCCCCACTCGGAGTTGAGACGCGGGGGGTCCTGGAGGTGTGCGCCCCCCGTAGGATCGGCAGCGTTGGGGGCCGACACGAAGTCAAAGCTGCCCGAATGGTAGAGGACAGCAGCGGGCATGGGGCCGTCTACAGAGGCCGGGTGCACCACATAGAGTCGGGAATTCGCACCGTCGGGACACTCGAGATCGAGCTCGATCTCGGTGACGGTCCAGTCCTCGAGGGACGGGTTGGCTGCGGGGGCGAACGAAACCACACCATCGGGAATCTCGGTTCGTTCGAGCTTCCAGCATCCGGAAAGCATGAGGGTCAGGAGCAAGGCGCGCGTCATCGAAATCTCCTCGGCGAGTATAGCGATGCGTTGACCCTCCGTGGGAGCTTGTCACTTCTGATAGTGTCCACGAAGTCGCGTCGCCGACTGGAATCTGAGTGTCGTCCAGCGAATCATCCAGGAGATTCCACTTCATCCGAGAAATCGCCTCCGGCGGTTTTGGCAGCGTATACCTGACGAAGGTGATCCACGCGGACGGGTTTTCTCGATTAGTGGCGGTAAAACTACTACATCCGAGATGGTCCGAGAACGAAGAGATCGCATCTCGGATGCGAGACGAGGCCCGGCTCCTCGGTTGGCTCCGTCACAAGAATATTGTAGATGTGATGGACCTCACGCTCATCGATGGTCGGTGTGCGGTGATCATGGAGTACCTCGACGCCGTCGACACCAAGGTCGTGATCAACCACTGCGCGCAGAGCGGCTCCCGGATCCCGATTCGCTCGGCGCTCGAGATGTGCGCGGCAGTCGCGAGCGCGCTGGACGCAGCCTACAACCGCCCTCCGTATGCCGGTGAGAAGCCGCTTCGGGTCATTCACCGCGACATCAAACCCTCGAACATCATGCTCGATGACTCTGGGGTGGTGAAGGTCCTCGACTTTGGCGTAGCCCGCGCGGAGTTCGACGAGCGCGAGTCCAAGACCCAGGAGATGGCGTTCGGATCTCTCGAGTATATGCCTCCTGAGAGGCTGTTCTTCGAGCCCGAGTCACCCGCGAGCGACATCTACTCTTTAGGGGCGACCCTCTACGAGCTGCTCGCGCTCGAGAAATTCGGCAAGGCCAAGCTGCGCCCCAAGGAGCATGAGAAGTTCTTCGAGGATCGCTTCGATCTCCTACTCGATCGGTATCCACTACACGATGAAGCCGAGAAGCTCCTCCATGAGCTGTTGATGGATATGCTGGAGTTCGATGAACCCGAGCGCCCGTCTGCCGCGGACTGTGTGGCGAGGATGCGGGCCTTCGCTCGCAGAATTCCAGAGCATCCCCTCGAGGAGTGGTCCGAGGCGGTCGTCCCTGGGCTCCTTCGGAAGAGCGGCGAGCTCGACACCACGGCCACGCCCGGCTCGCTTGTTGGGTCGGTGCTCACCGAGGATGCTCGTGCGCTCGACCAGCGTTCGATCTGGGACGAGAACACGGGCATGTCCACTCGTGCGATGGACCTGTCGGCCTTGGACGACGAGATGACGGGGGCTCTTGCAGACGACGCCCGCTGGAAGGCTCTCAAGCAAGCTCATATCGATGAGCTCGCCAAGAACGGGGAGCTTGGACCGGTCCAACCCCCTCGCGCGGACCCTCCGCCTCCTCCCGCGAACGTGCGATCGGTGCTCAAGGGACCGGGCTTGTCGACCACGGGAGCACCTTCGATGCCCCGGCAGAAGGTGCCCGCACCTCCTGCGATCTCGGCCACGCCGACCCCCGCGCCCACCCAACGGTTCAAGGTGCCCCCCGAGTTCCGGCAGTACAACCAGTCCCAACCCTCCCGTCCGCCGACCTCGGTGGAACCGCGCCCATCGCGGTCAGCTGCCCCTGCCCCGCCACGACGTGAAGGCAAGAAGGGCGGCATGGTGATGACCCTCGGGTTGATGTTCCTGTTTGGCTCCGGGCTCGGGCTGATCGCGTTCGGGCTGGTGGTGCTGGTCTTCGCATTGACCATGATGACCACCCAGAGCCCGGTTCCCGGGACTCCGGTCGCTCCAATTCCTGCACCGGTGTTGCCCGCTCCGCTCCCTGATCCGCTCCCGGTCCCAGACCGGATTCCCGAACCGGAGGATCCGGAGGCTGCTCCGGAGCCGCACTCCACGTTCTTCTCGGGTCGCAGCAATACCGAGAAGATGAAGGTGTCCTGTACCAAGGGCAAGGGGCAAGGGGTTGATTCGGCGGTCGTCGAAGGCGAAGACCTCGGTACCTGTAGGGTTCAGGCTGTCACCGGCGCGGGGGAGAGGCTCAGCACCCGTGTGAAGAATGTCGAACCGCGCGAGTACCTTTGCTTCGCGGGAGATACGAAGACCTGCAAGTAGGCCCCTGTCTTCTCAGGGAAGGAGGCTCTTTGTCGGAAGAAGAACAGCTCCCATGTCGTCTGTGCAACGGTACCCTCGAGGAGGTAGTCGTCGCCAAGCGGTCGATCTGGATGTGCCGCGGATGCGGAAGCGCGCTCGTCGAACGTACAGATCTCATCCCTGTACTCGAAGTCGCTGCCCGTGAGATCGCGAGCCAGGTCAGCTACGATACCGAGATCATCCCCATTCCCCAGCCCGGCACTGTGCCCTGCCCAGACTGCGACAAGATGATGGACAGCTTTGGCTATATGGAGACCAACCTGGTGTATCCGTGGCGGTGCTATAGCTGCGCCCTCGTCTACATGGGGGCCGATGTCATGGGTACGATGACCCTGCTCTTCGCGCGCACCAACTTCCGGCACGACGCCTTCGTCTCACATATGCAGGAGGAGCTCGCGTCGATGGACCGGCGGATGAGCGCGGTGCTGATGAACCGGATCCGCGAAGGTTGGATGATGATGGGGGCGTGAAGAAGCTCGCAGTCACCACTACGTCCCGGGCACCGGTTGATCTGATCCTTCGCGCCGAGAGGGTCGCGCACAGGTGTCAGCTGGAGTTCGTGCCGCGCCGGGGCTCCCTGGATCGGCTGTTGGCGGAGCACTCGCTCCTGTACGTGGTCGGCCGGGATCGAGAGAAGATTACGGACGGAGAGCGGTCCCTGCACGTGGATGAGGGGCTGCTGCACGCCAAGGTCGCCTCTGGCAGGGCTCATCCGCTGATTCGCGCTGTGGGCGAGGCGCGGCATGTGGTCGATTGCACGCTTGGCTTGGCGGGAGATGCCCTGCACCTGTCGGCCACGCTCGGTGCGCGGATAACGGCGACAGAGGCGAGCGCTCCGGTGTTCTGCCTGGTGGAGTCGGCGCTTCGCTGGCCCTCGGAGAGGTGGGCCGCAGCGGCGAGCCGTCTGGAAATACAACAATCTCCGGCGGTCGATGTGCTCCGAGAGACCTCCGCTGATGCGGTGTTCATCGCTCCGATGTTTCGGGTGCCAGCGTCCGCCGCTCCGGGCTACGCGCTGTTTCGGGAGATCGCCGACCACCGGATGTTGGATGCAGACACACTGGCTGCGGCTCGGTCTGCGGCACCTCGGGTGGTCGTCCGCGTCGAGAAAGGGGACGGTCCCCCCGAGCCCGGTTGGCGGTCAGTACCCGGTAAGGCGGTCGACTATTGGGTCTTCGACCGATGACCTGGCGGCGGGTGGTCGACAGCTTTGCGCGGGAGAACGATGTAGACGGGTTCTGGACTGAGGCCCTCGACTGTATGGCCTCCCCATTTCCACGAGGGGGGCCGCCCGGTCCTCCAGAGCTCCCCTGGTCGGGCAGCTTCGCCGACCTCGAACGGGCCACTCTTCCCCGGCCTCGGGTCTGGGATGTCGACCCCGAGCAAGCGGCGATATTCGATCGCCGTATCGACGCCGTGGTTGTCGAGTTGGGGGCGGTCGGAGGCCCCGAGGGGCGAATCCTGTCGGTCGGATTGAAGGTCCGACTTGCGGGAATCGCGGCGGCGACCGGGCCGGTAGCGGTTCGGGTCCGAGCCCTGGCTGATCTGTACTACAGCCTCGCCGCTCAGCTGCGCAGCATGCGAAGCGGCCGGGTTCGCCCCCTCCCCGAAGCGCTCGAGTGCATCCGCTGGCGATGGGTCGACGGTGTGGAGCATGGCGTGCTCGATGGAGCCGGGCCGATGGGCCCGATGCACATCAATATTCTTCGAATCGACCCCGATCGCTTCGAGCCAAAGGTGGTCGATCTTCGGGGAACGGATGGGGATCTGGGCCGAATCGCGCGGCAGAGAGGAGCCGTGGCTGCTACCTCAGGAGGGTTCTTCCTCTACAGCGAACCCGACATCGAAGCTCCGAGCGAGCGAGGGGATCCGGTCGGGCTGTGGGTCGCCGGAGGACAGGTGCACAACCCCCCATGGCTTCCCCGCGGGGCCCTGGTTGCGGGTCCTGGGTGGGTCGACGTGGGCGTGGTGGGGGTCGACGGGCTCGTGCACACCCGAGCGATGGGCAAGATCGGGCCCCCGGTCCCGTCGATCGCTGTGGTCGGAACAGCGGTCGTCGCGGAGGGGACCCGGCTGCCAATCCCCCTCAATGGAGCGGTGCTGGAAGGGGTGTCGAGCTTTCCCGAGCTCCGCATCACCCACCGGGGGCGGCGGGTTCACGAGGGGGTCGCGGGGGGGCCGATGCTCGTCCGGGCAGGGCGCCCTTGTGTGGATCTCCGCTCGGAGGGTTTCTGGGGCTCCGCTCCGCCGGTGACCTTCTCCCAGGATGAGACGGGGGATCGAAACCTGCTCCCGAGGCTGGCCGCTGGGGTCGATCGACAGGGTCGAATCGTGCTGTGTGCTGTGGACGGGCGCAACTTCACCCGGGCGCTCGGCATGACCCTGGCGCAGCTCGCTGAGTGCATGATCGAGCTGGGTTGTGACCGGGCTGTAAACCTCGATGGGGGGTCCTCCAAGCGGATGGTCGTGGAGGGGCGCGAGGTGGATCTTCCGAGCACCGAGGTTCGCTCGGGGGCCGCGAAGACCGTCGTACGCCCCGTGCGTACGGGGATTGTCTGGTTGTCGCGCAGCTCGACTCGGGCCGGGGTACTGAGCTGATATGATCGTCCTTGTTGCACTACTCGCCTGCAAGCAGCCCGTACCCACGCCCTTCGACGGGCCCTGCCCACAGCTCGATGATCCGTTGATCGAGGTGCGTCAGGGAGAGTCGTGGGGCATGATCGATGGCGATCCCATCGAGTTTGGCATCCCCCCGCAGGGAGGGGCTCCCTACGCACCGTTCGACCTTCGCCTGGTAGGGGTGGCTCCCAGTCCGGATGGCTATACGGTGATCACCGAAGCCACCCTACAGAGCACGGGCGACCTCGTGGGTACCGGCGAGTACGAGCAGCGCTTCGTATGTGCGAACGTGGGCGAGAACGAAGGCACACGATTCGCCTCCGAGTTCCACACCCGGTTCTTCGGCTTCGAGCCAGACCAGCTCGCTGGCGAGTGGGTGGATGTGGAGATTCAGGTCGTGCCCGCGGGGGCACAGCCCGTCGTCGCCGCGTTCTCGGGGCCGCTGGACTGGGTGCTCGGGCCCATGCCGGACTAAACAAACTACGAGTCGATGGCGGGGATGTCGAGTCGGAAGACGGTGCCGACCCCTTCGCGGCTCGACACCCGCACATTGCCGCCGTGCTCACGTACCGTTCCGTACACGGTGGCCAGGCCCATTCCAGTGCCCTTGTCGCCTTTGGTGCTGAAGAAGGGCTCGAAGACACGACGCCGGGTGCTCTCATTCATACCCAACCCGGTGTCCTCGACGACCACCACGACGTACTGCCCAGGGATCATCCAGTCTTCGCTGGCGCGGTGCTCCAAGACCTCCTCGGCGAAGGCGCGGATGGTGAGTCGGCCGCCGTTCGGCATGGCGTCGTTGGCGTTCATTCCGAGGTTGAGCAGGGCGTTGACGAGCTGCTGGTGGTGGCCGAATACGAACAGATCCTCGTCGATGCTGACCGAGAAGCGGACCCCGGAGCCGAGCACGCTGCGGATGAGCCTCTCGCCATCCATCACGACCTGGCCGATGTTTACGGTGTCCTGAACCGGATCGCCCTTGTTGGCGAAGGAGAGCAGGCCCTCGGTGAGCTCTGCACCAGAACGCGCTGCGAGTTCGATATCGGAGATGGCGTCGCGGAGGTCCTCAGGATCGATGGGGTCGGCCCGACGCAGGAAGCTGACGTTGGTGAGGATGGTGGTGAGGATGTTGTTGAAGTCGTGGGCGATGCGGCCCGAGAGGTGGCCCAGTGCCTGGAGCTTCTGAGCCTGCAGCAGCTGCTCGTCGAATCGACCTGCTCGTGAGAAGAGCAAGACGACCCCTCTTCCGAGGCCGATGCGGTCGCCGATGTTGATGTGGCGGTTGTCGATGCGCTCGCCATTGACCAGGGTGCCGTTGGAGCTGCCGTTGTCTACCAGAAGAAAGCTTCCGTCGTCATCGGGCTCGATTCGGGCATGCTGGCGGGACACCCGGCGGTCGTTCACCGGGATGTCGCAGGTGGGATCCCGACCGAGGATGAGGGTGTGGTTGTGGACGGGAAATCGCCGACCCGGTTCGTCTCCCGCGAGCACGATGAGGACGAGGGGTGCATCGTCCTCCTGGGAGTCGGTGGTGAGCGTGATCAAGCTATGAGGATCGCTGTCTGGCATGGGGCCGATGTTGCCACAGCCGATCTAGGGGCGCGACTGTTCCGGTTCGGATTCGGGCTCGGTACGAGGGGGCAGTCGCCACACGAGCAGGGCCTCAAAGGCGATCTGAATACCGAACATGGCGTACTGTACGGGACCGGACACGATGATCCACAGGTCCTTGCCTTGGGTGGTGGACCAGCCGGTGATCGCGGCGTGGAGCAACAGGTTCAGCGCGAATCGAACGGTCAGCCCACGCACGAACTGGCGCATCACCTCGTCGAGGGGCTCCTCGGGGTTGGCTTCGCTCCACGCCAGCTCGAGGATGGACACGGGCATGGCGAGACTGCCGACGAGCAGGGCCGCGAACACCGCGTCGCCGATGACGGGGCTCCACAGGATGAAGCTCTCGTTGTCCGACAGCAGCGACAGCGAACCGAGCACCAACACCAGGCCAGCGGAGAACAGGGCCATCTTGTTGAGCCGGCGGGTGCGCAACCACCCCACTCCGACATCGAGCAGACCGAAGCCCATCGCCACCCCGACCCCGGCGCGCAGCCCGTACCAGGAGTCGACCACGTAGAACGCGATGAGCGGGAGAATCCCGAGCAGCAGCTGCATCTTAGACCCGCATCTTCACTTCGCGGCGATAGGGCTCGAGGGTGTTGAGATCCCCATCCGTGGCGTGCTTGAGCAGCCTCGCGATATGGGGGCCGAGCAGGTCGACCTCGGTGCTGATATATCGATCCCCCATGCGGTTCTTCAGATCGGTCTGGAGTGCGAGGACCTCTACGTCCTGGCCGAAGATCCACAGGGCTATCGGTTGGACCACCGGGCGGATGAGGAAGCCGGGAATCCGCGACTTCACGCAGACCACCGCGTGCAGCCAGGTCTCGTCGGGAGTGACGGGCGTGCATGCGGCGTTCAGCAGGATGTGGTTCTCTTCGCCGATCCGGTACTCGACCTCGAGGATGGAGGGGAGGTAGAATCGGTCGAAGTGGGTGACGATTCCTCCGGAGGGCGAGAGGACTCGCGCGGCCAGCCCTTCGGGTCGGGGCTCCCCGATGTACTCGGCCTCGACGCGGTCTTGGCCGCGCTCGATCACGCAGTCGATCTCGTTGCGATCTCCGTCGGTTCGGAACAGGCCGCCGTGAAGGAAGGCGGTGTGGGGCACATCGAGCGCGTTCTCGGCGACCGCTAGCAGATTGCCGGGGGCCAGGAGCGACTTGCGGACGATGGTGTAGCCCGACTCTCCAGCGAGGCGGAACTCAAAGGGCTCGGTGTCGGGATCGACGGAGGGGTCCATCCAGAGCCACACGAAGCCCTGCTGCTCACGCACGGGGAAGGGGGTGACGCAGCGCGCGGGCTGGTCGGGCTCTCCAACCAGGCCGGGAATGGCGCGGCAGTGCCCGGCGGCGTCGAACTTCCAGCCGTGGTACCCGCACTGAACCGTGCCATCGACGACACTGCCGAAGGATAGCGGCACCCCCCGGTGAGGGCACCGGTCGAGCAGCGCGCCCATCCCCCCGTCCGCGTCGCGAAACAGCACGACGGGAATGCCGCAGAGGGTCTTTTGAACGGGGCGCTTCTGCACCTCGGAGGATGCCGCTGCGATGTACCAGCCCCGAGTGACACCGAAGGCGGTTGATGGCGGCCGATACTCTGTTCTGGACGGGCTCATTTCGCCTCCGGCTTGCCTATCAGGGCTTCGACACGTCGCATAGAGGCCTCGTCTCCGACACCCCGGTACTGGAACCACGCGAACTGGTAGGCGGAACGCGCTCGGTCGATCTGGTCGTATTGCAGTGCGAGGTCGCCGGCCTTGTGCGCGCACCATCCCGCGTCCGGTTCGCAGAAGCCGGTCTTGCGCAGGATCTCCTGTGCGTCCTCGAGGTGTTCGTCGTAGGCATCCCAGTCCCGAAGCCCTGCATCTGCGGCGAGCTGTACGATGACCGCCGACCCGAGCAGGCTCCTTCGCCCCTCGCTCTCGAGCAGGACCCGTACCCGTGCAGCGCCCCGGGATGCCCCGTCCCACGCACCGCGCTTGAGATGGATCAGCGCGAGATTCAGGCGCGCTGTGGCGGCGTGTGCGCTGCCGATGGCTTCGAAGATCTGCAGGGCGTGGCGATAGCCGGACTCGGCCTCTCCAAAATCTCCGCGGTGCCGCGCGACCTCTGCGAGACCGTTGACGCAGAGCGCCATATTGTGCCGATCTCGGAGCCCCTCGTAGACGGCTGCTGCCCGCTTGAACAAGGATGAGGCGCCCTCCACCTCGCCCGAGCGGAGGTCGAGGTGGGCCATCTCGCGCCAACAATCCGCGACGCCGGTCTCGTCGCCCGCCTCTTCGAAGCTACGGCGGGCCTCGCCGAGGTACATCAGCGCGGCCTCGAGCTGGCCCCGGGTGCGGGCGACGGCGCCCAGGCCGTGCATCGCCATCGCGAATAGGCGGGGGCTCTCGCCGTCGGAAGCGGAGGACCGGAGCTGTGCGAAGAGCTGCTCTGCGCCGGAGATCTCGGAACGCCGTAGCGCGATCTGTGCCTGCAGATACAGGGCCTCCTGCATCACGGCTGCCCAGCGGCCCCAGTCGTTGTTGCTGGCCGCAAGCGCCGCTTGACGGGCCCACCGCTCGGATTCGTCGTAGTCGCCACGCATGAAGGCGAGCTGGCCGCGCGTGATCCACAACGGACCCCACCTGGGATCGTCGGTGTCGATTCCCAGATCGCGTAGGACCTTTTCGCACGTGGCCAGCAGCGCGAGAGCCGGACGCACACCGAGCGTATTCTTGCGCTCCTGGACGCCCGCCATGAGGGGATCGAGGGCCTCGTCGAGATGCCCGGATGCGACGAGGTGCCGACCGAGCCTCTCCGCCACATCTCTTCCTCCCGCGAGCCAGCGATCCTGGAGCATTGCGGAGGCGGCCTCGTTGTGGGCTCTCCAGCGGTTGTTGTCCTTGGACCAGCGCAGCAGGCTCTCGCGGATCATGCCGTGAGCGAAGGCCCAACCGGTATCCGTCTCCTCGGCGAGACGATAGTCGAGGAGCCGATCCGCGAGCTTGGCGCGAATGCGTGCGCGAGCGGGGTAGTAGGCCATTCCCCCCTTTCGAAGGTAGCGCGGGAAGTGGAATCCCTCTGGATGGTCGGTGACCTCGCGCCACTCTTCTTCATCAACCTCGAGACCCAGCACGGCGGCCGCCTCCAGGTAGCTCGCGGCGTCGGCATCGAGTCCGCGAAGCACACGCTCGACCCTGCGCATCCACACCGCGTGGAGGTCGTCGGGGAGCACGACGTCCTCGCCTGGCGCAAGAACAAAGCCCGCCGGGCCACTCTCCAGAGCCCCGCGCTGGACCCAGTCTCCGAGGATCTCGACGGCGAGCAGGGGGTTGCCTCGGGTCCGATCCACTACGCGAGCGGTGAGCGACTCCTCGAGACCGAGGATGGAGTGGACCAGCTTGTGCTGCTCGGCATTTGGTAGCGGCCCCACCGATAGGGTCGAGGCGCCGTCGAGGGTCTGGAGTTCCTCGATCAGGGCTCGCTCGATCGGGCGTTCGGCCAGGGTCTCGTCCCGGACGGTGAGCACGAAGAACACGGGCATAGGGGAGTAGCGCTGATTTTCCAGGACCGAGTAGGTGAGTCCGAGCGCATCATTGCCCCAGTGGGCGTCTTCGAGCCAGACGATCAGAGGCCTCTCGAGGGTGAGCAGCCGGAAGAACCGTCGAACGACTGCGTGTCGCTCTTCCACGCCCGATACCTTTCGCGCGGCGGGGTCGGATCGGATGTTTGGGAAGATGAGATCCGTCAGCGCCTCGACCTCATCGGTCTGACGGACTCCCCGCTGGAGGAGGAAGGCCTTTACTCGCTGGAAAGCGCCGTCTCGGTCCAGCTTTCCCAGTCGAAGATGAGTCTGGAACATTCGTCGGACGCTCGTTCCGGGCGCTTCGGTGCGCGAATGAGTGACCTTGAGCACCGTGGCGGCGCCGATCTCGTGGGCTTGCTCGCACAACCACTTTGCGAGACGGGACTTGCCGATACCCGCGCTGCCGTGGATCAGGACCATACGTGCGGAGCGCTTGGAGACGACGCCCCGGAAGGCCTTCCATAGATTGTTTCGCTCGTTTTCCCGGTCTACCAGCGGAATGGGCCGGTGGTCGATCAGGCCGAGCCCGGTCCCGATCGGCTGCTTCCAGCGGTACTCCTCTTTGTCCTGCCAAGAGCGGGGAATCGGGGGCACGTCCGGGGAGAGGGTGCCTTGAAAGACCGTGAGTTCGGCTTGGGTGAGCTCGGGTTCGGCGGTGAAGCGGACCACTGGAGCCTCGCCCAGTCCAGCACGCAGCTGGTTGAGGTCGAACTGGCCCGACCGGTGGGTCACTTTGGTGGGGCCCTCGTCTTCGAGGGCGACAACGAGCGTATCGGAGGTGTTTGGCTCGATATCATGGGGCACATCGCCCAACCGAATCAGGGCCCATGCAGCATCTGCAGCCCGGTGGAAGCGTCGGGAGTGGTCCTTCCGGGTGAGCCTCTCGATCCACCCCTCCAGGCCCGAAGGTACGGGCCCGATGGGCTGCAGGCGCTCGGGAGAACTCTCCAGCTGAGCATCTACGAGGTCTTGGTTCTTGAGCTCGCGCCAGGGTCGGCGGTTGCACGACAGATGCCAGGTCAGCATTCCGAGGCTGTAGAGATCCGTCCATGGCCCGAGATCGCGCCACTCCCTGCGGACGAGCTCGGGGGCCATGTAGTTGAGCGCGGTGCCGAGCGCGCCGAACTGCTGCTTGAGCAGCATGCCGTCGATGTGGTGCGCGAGCCCGAATCCGGCGAGCTTGAGGCCGCTGCGCTCGTCGTCGATCCCGTTGAGCAGGATGGCGGATGGACGCAGGGCGCGGTGCACGATTCCCCGCGCATGCATATGGGCCAGGGCATCCAGCAAGGCCATGAGCACCTGCTTGAGCTCGCGCCAGGCGAACGGGCGCTTGATCTCGTCGAGGGTTCCGCCGGTGCACAATTCCATCACCAGGTAGGGGGCTCCCTCCTCGACCCGCCCCCCTGACGCCCGCGCCGCGAGCTGGTCTACGTGCCCGCTCTCGTAGGGGTGGATGATGTTTGGATTCGAGAGCGCCGCCGTGTTCCGGATCTCGGAACGGAAGGCCTTGAGATCGCGTCGATCTCGTGCGGATGCTGCGGAGAGGACCTTCACCGCAACAGCGCGCTGCGTAGGCCCATGAGAGGCTGCCCACACCTCGGAGAACGGGTTGGAGGCGATCGCGCGGCGCAGCCTGTACGGCCCGATGTGAACGGCACCCTTCATGGGAGAAGTCTATCCTTCAATCGGCGGGCTTGGCTTTCCTGCCCAGTGGTGGTATCTCCGCGCGCGGAGACTACCCGATGCTCGTTGCGCTCTTCATCATCGTAGATGATGATCTGGACCACCCAATCTATGCCGAACCTCACCCCGACGATGTCGACTCCGAGATCTGGGAGAAGGTCTGCGAAGTGGTCCAGGAGGTCATGGAAGGAGATCTACGGTCGGATGGCTCGACCGTTGTGGACGGAAAGGTGCTCGCGTGGCGAGCCATGCTCCGCAACGGCTTGTCCTTCGTCGCGATCGTCGATGGGGGCGTGACGTCCGGAGCGGTCGAGAAATACCTCAAGGCGCTTCAGCGTCAGTACTTCGACGAGGTCGACGATGTGCGGCGACCCGAGCGCGAAGGGGTCGCCGACGTGGTCGTCGAGGTGATCCCACCGTGGGAGGACGAAGACTGAAAATTCGCATACATCGTGTCGGTGTCTTCAGAGAGACGGGCGCGAGGGAGTGCGGATATGGATGTGTGGTTCGGTCGAGAGGTCCTCGCTGAGGGGATGCGGGAGACCGGTGGTGTGGTGGCTCTCGATCCCGATCGGCTGACGCGCCACGCGGTGTGCTTCGGCATGACGGGCTCGGGAAAGACGGGTCTGTGCGTCACCCTGCTCGAGGAGCTGTCCATGGCCGGGGTCCCGATCCTGGTGTTGGACCCCAAGGGCGATATGTGCAATCTGGCCTTGGCTTTCGCAGAACATGCCCCGGCTGAATTCGAGAGGTGGGTCGATCCCGCGGAGGCCGATCGTGCCGGGGTGTCCGTACCCGAGTTCGCGGTCCAGGTGGCCGACAAATGGAAGAAGGGCCTCGCGAGCCATGGTGTGGATTCCGAGCGGATTCGCCGATTCGTCGAGGGCACCGAGGTCACGGTCTACAGCCCCGGGTCTACCGCCGCGATTCCAGTGGACGTGCTCGGGATGCTTCGTGCCCCCGCACGCGCCCTCGATGGGGATCCGGAGGGCCTACGGGGCCTGATCTCGGGGACCGTCAGCTCTCTGCTGGGGCTGGTCGGGATCGCAGCCGACCCGGTGAAGGATCCGCGCCATGTCGTCCTCTCGCAGATCATGGAAAAATCCTGGCTAGAAGGGAAGGATCTGAGTCTCGAGGCGCTGATTCTCCAGCTCGTCGATCCGCCCTTCAAGAAGGTAGGGGTCTTCCCGGTCGACTTGTTCTTCCCCCGCAACGACCGGATGGCTCTGGCCATGGAGCTCAACGGGGTCATCGCCTCTCCCAGCTTCCAGGTCTGGTCCACCGGAGAGACACTCGACATCGACGCACTGCTCGCTCGCGGCGAACGTACGCCCATCCGCGTCTTCACGATGGCGCACCTCAGCGAATCCGAGCGTTCCTTCTTCTGCTCGATGCTCCTCAACCAGGTGGTCGCGTGGTCGCGTCGGCAGCCGGGGTCATCCAGCCTGCGCGCGCTGGTCTACTTCGACGAAGTGTATGGGTTCTTACCTCCCTATCCCAAGAACCCCCCCACCAAAGCTCCCGTGCTCACGCTGATGAAGCAAGCGCGGGCAGTGGGGGTGGGCACCATGCTCGTCACCCAGAACCCAGTCGATGTGGACTACGCCGCGATGTCCAACGCAGGCACCTGGATCATGGGTCGACTGCAGACCAAGCAGGATCGGGACCGGGTCCTGGACGGGCTCGCAGGGGCCACCGGCGAGATCGACCGCAAGACCCTGTCGGGCTGGCTCGAGGCACTTCCCCCGCGCACATTCCTCATCAAGGATGTCATGCAGGCGGAGCCGTTCCTGGTCAAGAGCCGCTGGGCAATCAGCTACCTCCGTGGGCCGCTCACCCGCCGCGAGCTTGCGCTGCTCGATCAGGATCTCCCGGCGCCGAACTCCCCGAACCCGTCCGTACCGACTCCGACCGCCCCGCCTTCTATTCCCGATGATCTGGCAGAGGCTCCGGCGCCCTCTCCCTCCAATGGGCCGGTGTGGTTCCTCGATCCGCGGGTTGCTTTTGGTGCGCGGTTGAGCGAGCACTTCGAGCGGGCCGAGGAGGAGGCCCGAGAAGACGGCCGCATCGTGTGGAGGCCTGGGCTGTACGCGCGGCTGTTCCTCAAGTTCGACGAAGGGCGGGAGTTCGAGCTGACCCGTGAAGAGCATCGGCTGTTCTTTCCCATCGGAGACGACGGCATTCCCGACGGAGTGGAGCCCGCCTTCGAGCCCGGGGATCTCTTGCCCAGCCCACCCGATGGGGGTCGGTTTCACGCCCTCCCTACGGTGATCGACGAAGCCCGGGAGCTCAAGGCGCTGCAGAAGCGGGTCAAGGAGCAGGTCTACCGTGGCGAGACGGAGAAGATGTTCCGCAACCGGAAGCTGAAGCTCGACAGCCGTGCCGGCGAGACCCGTGAGCAGTTCGATGAGAGAGCCAAGGAGGCCATCGGGGACCTGGTCGATGCGGATGTCGCCAAGCTGAAGCAGCGCGTGGACCGGCAGGTCGAGAGGCTGGAGGAGAAGCAGCGCCGACTGGAGCGCGACATCACTCAGCGGGAGTCGGACCTCAGCAGTCGGCAGGCGAGCGAGGCCATGAATATCGCCGAGACCGCCTACGCGTGGTTCACCGGTCGCCGCCGCTCCCTCAACACGGCGATGAGCAAGCGGGATCAGACCCGCAAGGCGTCTGCTCGGCTGGAGCGCAGCAAGGTCGATCTCACAGAGCTCGAGCGGGAGGTCTACGACCTCGAGGCCGATCTACAGACCCAGGTGTTGGCCATCGAGAACGAGCGTCTCCGCTTGCTCGATCAGACCGAGGTGATGGAGGTGAAGCTGGAGCGCGCAGATGTCAGCCTCGACGAGTTCGGCATCGTGTGGGTGCCCGTCACCCGTCCTGCCCTGGGCTAGTCTGGCCCGGTCTGGTTATCCGGAACCGATGTCTGCTCCACCACCCCGTCGGGTCTACTTTCGCACTTTCGGGTGCCAGATGAACGCATACGACACGGGCAAGATGCGCGCCCTGCTCGTCGCTGATGGCTTTGTGGAGACCGCAGAGCCCGAAGAGGCTGATGTCATCTTGCTCAACACCTGCTCGATCCGCGAGAAGGCTGTCGACAAGATGCGCTCGGCGCTCGGGGACTACCGAGCGATGAAGCGCAACGGCAGCACCGTGACAATCGGCGTCGCTGGCTGCGTGGCCCAGCAAGAAGGGCAGCGGCTCCTCGATCAGTACCGAGAGCTCGACCTGGTCTTCGGTCCAGATGCCGTGCCTCAGGTGCGCAAGCTGGTCCGTGAGGCCATCCGCAGCCGTAAGCCCGTGCTCGACACCGACTTTCTCGATCTCGAGAACTACCCCTTCGTGAGCGAGGTGGACCCCGCCGATCATGGGGTCAGCGCCTTCGTCACCATCCAGAAGGGCTGCGACAACAAGTGCACCTTCTGCATCGTGCCCAGCACCCGTGGCGCTGAGGTGTCTCGGCCCCATGCTGAGATCCTCGAGGAGGTTCGGGCTTTCGTCGACCGGGGGGTGCAGGAGATCACCCTGATCGGACAGAACGTCAACAGCTACGGCCTCAAGCAGGCCGGCGAGATCACCTTCGCCCAGCTGCTGCGTCGGGTCGCCGCGGTCCCCGGTGTCCGGCGCATCCGCTACACGACCAGCCACCCCCGCGACATGGGCGACGATGTCATCGAGGCTCATCGCGACCTCGAGGTGCTGGCTCCCCAGCTCCATCTTCCGGTGCAGAGCGGCTCCAATCGCATCCTTCGTCGGATGAAGCGGTACTACAAGCGGGAGCGATACCTCGAGATCGTGCAGAAGCTACGGGAGGCCCGCCCTGATATCGTGCTCTCGACGGATATCATCGTGGGTTTCCCAGGCGAGACCGACGAGGACTTTGCCCAGACGATGTCGCTGTTGAACGAGGTCGGCTTCGTGGCTGCGTTCAGCTTCAAGTTCTCCGGTCGGCCGGGTACACCGGCACTTCGGCTCAAAGATGCGGTCGACCCGGCCGTCGCCCAGCAGCGCCTGATGGCCTACCAGGAGCGCCAGCGTGAGCTGTCTCGGGAGTGGATGCTCTCCCTGGAGGGGACCGTGCAGAATGTCCTGGTGGAAGGGCCGTCCCGCCACGACGAGGGGGTGGTCTGCGGCCGAACCGGCACCCATGCCATGATCAACTTCCCGGGCTCCATCGATCTGGTCGGCCAGTGGCTCGACGTGCGGGTCACCCGTGCATTCACCAACTCGGCGCGCGGCGAGAGGGTGTAGAGGGTCTTGGACGCGATCTCGCGCGCATGGCAGCGCCGAACAGCCAACCGGCGAGCTACCGACGGCTGGGGCCCTGTGCTTCGAGCCGGGGTCGGAGGTCTCGTCGTGCTCGCGCTGCTTGTTCCTCTGATGAATCGGGTGTTTCTGGCGTGGTTGCACGGTCCTGCTGACTACGCGCCGGCGGCCATGGAGAGCCTGCTGTTGCGGGCGGGCATCGTCATCGTCGGGTGGGTGGCGATCGATGTCTATTCCGTGCTCATCCGCGGTGGCGACCGCAACGTGCTGGGGATCTGGCCGGTCGACCCGGCGAATGTGGTGCGCTTCGAGATCCGCAGGCTCGCGAAGGCGCGGGTATTCCTGGTGGGGGGATGGGCCGTACTCAGCGCGCCGATCGCGCTGATCTCCCCCGCATTGTGGGCGCTCGGTGTGCTCCACGTGACGATCACCTGGGTGCTCGCATTCGCGGCATCCGCCATGGTGATTCTATTGGCGGTCGATGCCTCCGAAGACCCCCGGCAGGCTCCGCTGCTCGATCTGGTGCGCGGCAACAACCACCGCGCTCAGGCCGCATTTCTGTACGCTCCGGGTGTGGTCTTGGTGGGCTCGGGCTTCTTGGTACAGGGGGCGGCGGTGGGGGTTCGCTGGGTGCACGCGGGCCAGCCGAGCGGGTTCGTGCTCCTCGGGCTGCCCTTGGTGGTCGCCTGGTTGGCATGGAGGCCGGTGAGCACTCTCGCTCGCCGCAACTGGTTCCGCGCGGGCACGGTGATGGCCGAGGTCGATGCTCGCTATGCTGTGATGGAGGACCGGGACGAGGCACTGCGGGTGTACCTCGACTGGACGACCCGCTTTCTGCCGCGGCGGATGGCACTGTATGCGCTCAAGGATCTCCGGCATGGCTGGCGCTCGCGGCGCACCTGGCTGATGGGGGCGTGGTTGGTCGGGCTCGCGGCGCTGGTCGCAACCTGGACCCGGGATCCGATTGGACCCGCACGCGCCGCTTCGATTGCGGTGATCGGGTGCTGGATCGTCGCCTCGGTCGGGGTGCTGCTCGAGTCGGACGAGCCGGAGTTCCTGGCAAGCTGGCTCCCGTCCGGCGGGACTCCCAAGTGGGTCGGTCGGGCTGTGGTCCTGGGGCTCTGGCAGCAGCCAGCGGTGTGGATGGGGGCGCTCGCGGCGGTGTTTCGACAAGGATTGGCGCCAGGTGTGCTGGTGCTGGGAGTGGGGGAGCTCACCGTCGCGCTGGCGGCCTGTGCCGCGGTAGTGTGTGGACGGGTCGGGGGCTTGCCGCTGTACGGCCCCGTCGCCGCCGGCTTCGCGGCTCTCGTGGTCACTGGAGTGCTGGGATGAGCATCGAGCTGGTGGGGGTGCGGAAGAGCTTTGGCCCCGTTGTGGCGGTCGATCGCATCGATCTGGTGGTGGAGCCCGGTACCTTCGTGGGGCTGATCGGCCACAATGGAGCGGGGAAGAGCACAGTCCTGAGGATGATCACCGGGCTGTTGCGCCCCACAGAGGGACAGGTGCGGATCGGGGGTGTGGATGTGGTCGCGCAGCCCCTCGAGGCCCGACAGCGGTTCGGTGCGGTGCCCGAGACCCCAGCGCTCTACGAATACCTCACCGCCCGGGAGTTCCTGGAGTTCGTGGCGGAGGTGAGGGGGGCGGATGATATCGACGAGGCGCTCGATCTCACCGGGCTCGGCTCCGACGCCGACCGGCTCATTCGTGAATACAGCCAGGGAATGCGCCGGAAGACGGCGCTGGCCGCAGCCATGCTCGGGAAGCCCGAGGTCCTGGTGCTCGACGAGGCCCTCAATGGCCTCGACCCGCCCAGCGCCGCTCGGGTGAAGAACGCCCTGCGAGTCTGTGCAGATCGCGGCCAGACCGTGCTGCTCTCCACCCATGTGGTGGAGACCGTGCAGGCCGTCGCCGATCGGGTGGTGATGCTGGCCCACGGGCGGGTCGTAGCGGACGAAAACACCGCTGAGATGGAGCCCGGGGCGCTGGAGAGGCTGTTTCTCGAGCGACTGGCGGAGAGTCGCGACGCTGGAATCTAAGTTCTTCTTCGGGCCTACATCCACAGCGCGATCCCGGCTCCCACCAGGACCAGGCCGGTGGCCCGCCCGAAGTGATGCTTGCTCACCCGGGGCGCCAACCACGCACCGATTCGGTTGCCCACCACCACCGGAACCAGGACCCAAGGGAGATTCATCAGCACGCCCAGATCCGTGCCCTTGGCGATGAGCATCAGCGACAGGTTGAGGCCCGAGAGCTCGAGCAGGGCGACGAGCTGGGCCCGGTAGAACTGGTTCTCGAAGAAGCGCTTGCTGTACGCGATGACCGGGGGCCCGCCGGCCCCAACGAGACCGGCAGAGAGCCCGGCGAAGAACCCGGCGACCGTGCCCATCGCCAACAATCGACCCGGCTGATCCGGGAGGTCCTCGAGCTCGCCCATCCCCTCGATCACCGGCCGGTAGGTGAATGCCGCCCCCATGAGGACGACCAGCGCGCCCAGAATTCGCCTCACCCAGGTCGCGTCGAGCACATCGAGCAGCTCGGTGCCGACCCACTGACCCGGCAGCACGCCGAGGAATAGACAGCCCACCAGAGTCCAGCGAATGCGCGCCCACACATCGCGCATCAGCCAGGCCCCGCCGAATACATCGGTCGCGACCATCATCAGGATCGCCTGCTTGGGCTCGAGCACCGAGAGCAGCACCGGCATGGCGACCAGGGCCGAGCCGAAGCCCGTCACTCCCTTGACGAACTGGGCCACGAGCATCGCAGCTCCGACGATCAGCAACGCTTCCCACGGCATCTGGCCCACCCACCCAAGTGAAGCCTTCTAGCGTGACCAAACCCACGATGGCGGGTAGATACCGCTCTGAATGAAGTTGTTCTCCACGATTCGCACGGCATTCCACGATGTGGATGCGCGCTCCTATCAGGTCCTCAACAGCGCGATCTGGACGCTCATTCTCGTCTCCGTGGGGCTCGTCGCGGTCGAGATCGCCATCCCACGTCCCGCCGACAGCCCGATGGAGTGGGTCGATCAGCTCATCGTTCTGCTCTTCGCGACCGAGCTCGCGCTGCGAATTCTCACCTTTGTGCCTCCCGAGACCCAGTTCTTCAGACTGAAGCCCCGCGGGAGGGTGCTCGCCGAGCTTAGGGGTCGGGTCAGCTATCTGCTTCACCCGCTCAATATCATCGATCTCATCTGCGTGATGGAGCTGCTCCATCCGGCCTTTCGCGCCCTGCGAGCGGTTCGGGCGCTGAGATTGCTGCGGGGAGGTCGGGTCTTTCGCTACACCTCGCCCTTCCAGGGCATCGAGCGCGCCTTCGTCGACAATAAGCTCCTCTACTACTTCGGGTTCACGGTGCTCGGCGTCTCCGTCCTCGTCGGAGGGCTGTCCATTTGGATGGTCGATCGCGGGAAAGGTGGTGATATCGTCACCATCGGAGATGGGATGTGGTGGGCCCTGGTCACCCTCACCACGGTCGGCTACGGCGACATGGTTCCGTACCCGGGGCTCGTCGGACGTGGGGTCGCGGCCGTCCTGATGGTCGCCGGAATGTTCACGCTCGCGCTGTTTGCGGGCATCATCAGCAACACCTTGTTGAACAGCGTCATGGCGCTGCGCGTGGAGCAGTTCCGTATGGGCTCGACCCTCGATCATATCGTCATCTGTGGGTACAACGAGGGCTCTCGGCTCCTCCTGGACACCCTCTGCCGTGAAATCGACCTCAACCGGCACCAGGTGCTGATCTTCGCCCCCCACGACAGGCCTCCGTCCATTCCGCCCGAGTTCACCTGGATTCAGGGGGACCCGACCAAAGAGTCCGAGCTCGAGAAGGCTCGAATCGCCCAGGCCTACGCGGTCATCGTGGTCGGAACCCGTGGCGAGCTGCCCCAGAACGCCGATGCGATCACCATCCTCACCGCCTTCACCGTTCGGCGATACCTCAACGCACACGTCGACAGCGAGCGCCGATCTCAGCCGCTCTACCTCATCGCCGAGATCCTCGATCACGAGAACGTCGACCACGCCTTCGCCGCAGGTTGTGACGAGGTCATCGAGACCACACGGCTGGGGTTCTCGCTGCTCTCCCACGCGATCACCCACCACGGTACGGCCGCTCTGATGGGGTCGATCGCCGGTTCCGAGGGGCAAAATTTGTACGTCGGGAAGGTGCCCGATGGGGTCGAACTCCCACAGAGATTCGACGCCCTGTCCGGCGTTCTCCTCGGTCGCGGGGCGGTTCTGGTGGGCATTCGGGTCGATGGTGTGGACCAACTGAACCCCCCAGCGTCGACCCTGATCGAGCCCGGAATCGGTCTCATCTACCTCGCTTCGCGCGCCAACCTCTCCTGACGCTGGTAGGGTTCAGCCCATGGGGTGGTTCATCATCGCCGCAGCATTGGCTGCGGGGCCGCAGAACGGGGACTTCGAGACGGGCATGGCACCGTGGACGGACGAGTCCGCTGGGTTGGGCGCGGTCGCTTTCACGGTCCAGGAGGGCGACTCCTTTGGGGACTACTCCAGCACGTCCAATCTGAACCTCCCATCCGGCACGGGCGCGCTGGTGCTCAAGGGAGGAGATGGGGGCATCTTCACTCCGGCCGCGGCGACCTCTGGCAGCTTTGTGGTCACCTGGGACGGGCTGTCCTTCCGGCACCGCAGCGAGTCGGCCGATGTCGTGCACGAACTCCGCCTCTGGGATGCCGGCCAGATCATCGACTCCTACCCCTTCGCGGTCGACCCGAACGGGGGCTTCGATAGCGAAGACCTCGACCTCGGCGCGTGGTGTGGCACCCAGGCTCGGGTCCAGTTCGTGCAGTACAACACCGAGCAGCTGTTCCGCTACTTCACCGCCTTCGACGCGGTGGAGGTCTCAGGGGCGATCTGCCCCGACTATGTGGATGGAGATGGGGACGGGTTCTGCGCTCATGGCCAGGATCTCGATGCCGATGGGCGCTGCGATGGCGATCCGGAGGCCGAGTCCGCTCTCTCCCCGATACGGGACTGCGACGACACGGATGAGGGCCGCTTCCCCGGCAATCCCGAGGTCGTCGGCGATGGGATCGACCAGGACTGCGACGGTTTCGACCCGACCGGAGACTGCTACAGCGACAGCGATAGCGATGGCTTCGGGGGAGTTCTGATCACGGGCTCGCCTCTCTGCGACCAGCTGGGGGAGTCTCCGCTACCGGGGGACTGCGATGACACCGACGCCACCGTGAAGCCGGGGGCGACGGAGGTTCCGGCAGATGGGGTGGACTCCGACTGCGATGGTGTGGAGCTCTGCTACGCCGACGCCGACGCCGACGGGTTTGGCGGCAGCGCAACCCCAGGCTCTCTCGGATGTGATCAGCCGGGAGAGTCCACCAACACCGAAGACTGCGACGATGGCCGCCCCGAGGCATTTCCAGGGGCTCCAGAGCTGTGCAACGGTGCCGATGACGACTGCGATGGTCAGGTCGACCCGGACGCTCCGACCTCGGCCTGGACGGACGCGGATGGAGACGGCTTCGGCCAGTCCGGCGCCTCTCCGATCGAGGTCTGCGGGACCGCCTCAGGGGTCGCCGCGAACGACACCGACTGCGATGATGCGGACGCCACGGTCAATCCGGGTGCAGTGGAAGTCCCGGCCGACGGGCTCGATCAGGACTGCTCCTCGGACGAGCTCTGCTACCTCGATATCGACCAGGATGGCTACGGCGATGTGATCACGGGGCCGGGGCCGCTGGACTGCACGGAAGCGGGGTTCTCGGACAACGCGGACGACTGTGATGACACGACCTCCCAGGTCAATCCGGGTCGCCCAGAGGTCTGCAACGGTGCGGATGATGACTGCAATGGCATTCCCGACGACGGCACCGGAGGCACGACCTACTACGAGGATGCGGACGGCGATGGCTATGGAGCGGCCTCCACTCAGGCGTGCACCTCCCCCGGGCCGGACTGGCTGTTGATCGGAGGGGACTGCGACGACTCGGATCCAACGCTGAACCCAGGAATGGCCGAGCAGCCTGCCGACGGCGTGGACTCGAACTGCGATGGCGAAGAGGCCTGCTACGAAGACGCGGACGGAGATGGCTTTGGGTCCGCGTCCGTGGTGTCTTCCGGCGATCTCGACTGTGCGGACCCCGGTGAGAGTGAGGACAGCGGTGACTGCGATGACTTGGACTCGGCTGCCAATCCAGCGGCGGTAGAGGTGCCTGGCAATGGCGTAGACGAAGACTGCGATGGCGCCGATGGCCAAGCCCAAGACACGTCGGATACGGGTGCAGCGGGGCCTCCCGAAGGGGTGATCTACCGTGGCGGCTCAGGGTGCTCGTCCTCTCCGGGTGCACCGCCGGTCCCATGGCTGCTCTTGGTGGGGCTGCTCGCTCGTCGACCGACCCCAGCCCCGTGAACCCCTCGCGGGTCACCGCACTGCTGGGGCCGACCAATACCGGCAAGACCTACCGCGCCATCGAGCGCATGTTGACGCACCCGTCGGGTATGTTCGGGCTCCCGCTGCGCCTGCTGGCCCGTGAGGTCTACGACAAGGTGGTCGCGGCCAAGGGTCGAGACCGCGTGGCCCTGGTCACCGGCGAGGAGAAGATCGTTCCATCCGGGGCGCGGTATTTCGTGTGTACGGTCGAGGCGATGCCCCTGGATCGACGGGTCGCCTTCGTGGCCGTCGATGAGGTCCAGCTGGCCGGGGATAGGCAGCGGGGCCACGTGTTCACCGACCGCATCCTTCACTGCCGCGGCTTGGTTGAGACGATATTTCTCGGGTCAGACTCGATGGAGTGGCTACTCACCGAGCTGATCCCAGACCTCCGCGTGGAGCGGGCGGATCGCATGTCCAGCCTCAGGATGGCCGGTCCCCATCGGCTCTCCGCAGTGCCCGCACGCTCCGCGGTGGTCGCCTTCTCCGCCGCTCGGGTCTACGAGCTCGCCGAGCGGCTGAAGGCCATCCATGGCGGGGCGGCTGTGGTGCTCGGGGCGCTCTCGCCGCGCACCCGCAATGCCCAGGTCGAGCTGTACCAGAGCGGAGAGGTCAAGCACCTGGTGGCGACAGACGCCATCGGTATGGGGCTGAACCTCGACCTGCACCATGTGTGCTTCTCGGCGCTGCGCAAGTACGACGGGCGCAAGAACCGGGACCTCAGCCCCGCCGAGGTCGCTCAGATCGCCGGGCGCGCGGGGCGCTACAAGACTCCGGGTAGCTTCGGGACGCTCCGGCCGATCGAGCTCTCCGCGGAGCTGGTTCGGGCTGTGGAGGGCCATAGATTCGCGTCTGTGCGGCGGGTGTTCTGGCGGAACCGCCACCTCGACTTCAGTGGAATCGATGGGCTGCTCGCCAGCCTGGAGAGGGCTCCAGGGCACTCGGCTCTCATCGGAATCCGGGGCGAGGACGACTCCCACGCCCTGGCCACCCTCGCGCGCCATCCCTCGATTCCCGCCCTTCTGGACGGCCCCGATTCGGTCCGCAGGCTGTGGGAGGTGTGCCAGGTTCCCGACTTTCGGAAGACCCTGACCGAGAGCCATGTGCACCTGTTGACCGAGCTCGCCACCCACCTGCTCGGTCCCCAGGCGGTGCTCCCCGAAGACTGGGTGGCGGCCCGGATCGCGCGGCTCGACCAGACCGGTGGAGAGCTGGACACGCTCATGGGGCGCATCGCGTGGATCCGAACCTGGACCTACATCACCTACCGTCGGGACTGGGTCGCCGATCCGGGCCATTGGCAGGAGCGGACCCGCGCCATCGAGGACCGCCTCTCCGATGCGCTGCACCAGGCGCTGGTCGCTCGATTCGTGGAGTCCCGTGCCTCCTGGGAGGTGGACACCGCTCCGCTCCGCCTGGATGGACCTGATGTGTGGCTGGGGGAGCGCCTGGCGGGTCGGCTGGAGGGCTTCGAGTTCATCGGGTCCGGGGCGCTTCTCCCGGCCATGATGGGCCGAGTTCGGATGGCGCTGTCGGCTGGCATCACCGAGCGGGTCGATGCAGTCGAGGGGGCGGAGAGCTCGGAGTTCTCGCTGGATTCGGAGCACCGGGTGCTGTGGAGGGGCGGGGTGATCGCCCGGCTGGTGGCGGGTCCGGATCTGCGGGAGCCCCAGGTGGTGCCGCTGCGCCTGGCGCTGCTCTCGGGGCCCCAGAAGAACCGGGTCATCGCACGGGTGGAGCGCTGGGTACAGGGGACGGTGGCGACGCTGCTCGACCCGATCCGCAGGCACCGCACGGGGCCCGGGGTCGTGCGAGGGCTGCTGTACCGGCTCGAGGCCGGGCTCGGTACGGTCGAGCGCTCTGTGGTGGAGGCAGAGGTGCTCGGGCTGAGCGAGGAGCAGCGTAAGCAGCTCGCGCGGTATGGGGTGCGGGTTGGACAGCACAGCTTGTTCATCCCACGGCTGCTCAAGCCGGACAAGGTGCGGGTGAGGGCTCGGCTGTACAGCGTGTTTCACGGCATCCGGCCCAATATCAGGGCGCCCGACCCGTCTCGATCCGCGGTGCGGGCCGACGGACCTGCGGGGTTCTGGGCGGCCATCGGATCTGTGGTGGCGGGCGAGCTGGCGGTGCGGGCGGATGTGCACGAGATGGTAGCTGCGGAGCTCCGCCGTGCGGGACGTCGGGGCGCGTTCCGGGTGCCGGCATCGGTCCGCGACCGCCTCGCCTGCGACCCCGGCGCGCTGCATGGATACGTAGAGTCTCTCGGATATCGACTCGTGGGCGAGTCGCTCTACCGAGCCTCTTAGGGGTCGAGTCATGTGGATCCTCATCGCGACCTTCGGCTGCAAGCAGCCGCCCCCAACGATGAGCCCGGACACCGGTGGCTACGAAGACTCGCCGTGCGGCACGGCATCCGAGCGCTACGGAGACCTCGTCTGCCTCCATCGGCTCGGTCGGTTCGAGGATCTCGAGCGCCTGGTGGTGGCCGACGCGGACGCGGATGTGGTGTTCTCGACCCGCTTCTTTGTCGCGACGGACGGGGCGCGTCTGCCCACGCTCTTTCCCAACAGCCGCGTGCTCCCGGAGGATCCGGAGTTCTTCGTCGAGGCCTTCGGAGGGCGCTTCGGCGAGCTCACCGAGCAGGACTACGATTCCCTGGTGCTGGGCGCGGATCGGGAGTTCAGCACGGGCATGCTGGGTATCCGTACCGACTCGCGCTCCGGTGACCCCTATCTGGGCTTCACCATCGCCGAGTCCGAGCCCCTCTCTGTGGACGAGATCGCGACGGTGTGGCGAGATCTGCGCGACCGCATGGGCTTCGATGTGCCGGTATTCGTGCCCCAGGGTGACCAGATTCAACGGGCCGAAGCCTGGGATGCGCCGTTCCCCATCGCCGCTGCCGGGCCCAAGCTGCTGGAGTACCAGAGCTACAGCGCGGGCCCGGGCTACGGGGTGGTCCGGATCTGGGACGAGGACCAGCTCGAGCTCCAGACCGACACGCTCGGATACGGCGCCGAGGATCTACTGGTCCTCGAAGAGGCGCCCTTCAATATCGGTCTGGTGTCCGCCGGAGTGGTCACGGCAACCCCGCTGCCGGTGCTCTCCCCGAGCAATCTGCGCGCCGCAGAGCGGGGTACGCCGAGCTGCTACGACCCCGCTGCGGCCGAGCGATTCGCACTCTTCGTGGGTCAGCTGGTTCGGGTCGAGTGTGCCGAGGCCGGGCTCAGCATCGAGCTGGCGACCTGGCCCGAGGCCACGGAGTTCTGGGAGTCCCGGGCGCCCAGCCCGCTGGTGCCGGTCACCCCAGACTCCAGCGATGCTGCAGTGCTGGGCCTGGAAGATCTGTCTCTAGGCTCAGCTGCACAGCGCTCCGCGGCGGTGGCTCGATTCGGAACCCAGGGGGTAGAGCTCGGGTATGCCGCTCAGCAAGGGTCGGGTCCGGTGCTGCGGGGCTTCGTTCTTCCCGCCCAGGTCTACGAGGACTTCCTCACCCGGAACCGCTTCATCGCCGAGATCGGTGGCGGGCTTGTTCTGGTCAGCTTTCGCGAGGCGCTGGACGCATGGTTCGCCGACCCCCTCTTCATCGAGGACCGGGCGCTCCAGGCCGAGCGTCTGGGGGCCATGTCCGAGGCGATGGCTCTGGGGGTGCTCGATCCAAACCTGCTCTCCCAGCTCCGGGATCCGGTCGTCGAAGCCGTCGGCAGCACGGAGTTCGCCATGCGTTTCCGCTCGTCTGGTACGGCAGATCGGGGCATGGGGCTCTCCCTGGATGGCCTCGAGCGATCGGTGGTCGGCTGCCTCGCCGATGATCTCGATGGCGATTTTGTGGGCCCGAGCCGCTGCGACCCGAGCGACCCCGATGAGCGCACGGTCGCCACCGCGGTCGCTGCGGTGTACGCCAATCTGTGGCGGGCGAGAGCCCTCGATGAGCGCGCCCGCTGGAGCCTCCCCCTGGACGCGGTCTCGTCCGGAGTGCTGGGGGTCGAGCGGGTTCGCGGTGAGCTCGCGGACATCCGAGCGTTCACGATCGATCCCCTCACCGGGGAGCCCGGCTTCCTGATCTCCGCGGCGGCGGGCGAGGGGAGTGCGGTGGACAAGGACTACCGGGTGCTCGCCGAGGTCTCCCGCCTGGTCCCCGTTGGTGCCGGCCTCCAGATCACCCGGGAGCAGGCCAGCAGTACCGTTCCAACGGGAGATCTGGTGCTCTCTGATGCCGAGCTGGTTGTGCTTGCGGGGCGGCTTCAGGAGCTGCTCGACCTGGAGCCGGGACAGGCGGCCCACCTCGACACTCGCTGGAAGCTCTTGGAGAGCGGTGAGTTCTTGCTGACGAGTGTTCGCAGCTTTGATCGCTGAACCAGAGGCCCGCTCGGTTATTCGGTCCTATCGGAGGTTCCATGTCCGTCGCCGAGCTCGACCATGCGCGCGCGAGTGTCCACGAGAGGCTCCAAGCAGCTCTCGCCCAGCAGCGCTCCGCCTTTCGCAGCAACCCCAATCCCAGCTACGCCCAGCGCAAGCAGTGGCTCAAGACTCTGCGAAGGGTGGTGCTCGACAATAAGCACCGCTTCGTAGAGGCCATCTCAGCAGACTTCGGAAACCGCGCTGAGATCGAGACGCTCGGAGCGGAGGTGCTCGTCATCGATGGATCGATCAAGTACCTGCTGCACCACCTCAAGGAGTGGATGGCGGTAGAGCCTCGGCATATCTCCATGACCTTCGCGCCGGCGCGGGGCGAGGTGCGGTACCAGCCCAAGGGCGTGGTCGGGGTGATCAGCCCATGGAACTATCCCGCGCAGCTGGCACTGGTGCCCATCGCCACAGCTCTGGCTGCGGGGAATCGGGTGCTGCTCAAGCCCAGCGAGCTCACCCCGAAGACGAGCGCGCTCCTCGAGGAAGTACTCCATGCCGCCTTCCCACGGGATCTCATCCAGGTGCTCAACGGCGGGGTGGATGTGGGGTCCGCCTTCTCCAGCCTCAAGCTCGATCACCTCCTGTACACGGGCTCCACGGCGGTCGGGCGCCTGGTCATGAAGGCCGCAGCCGACAACCTCGTGCCGGTCACCCTCGAGCTCGGTGGCAAGTCTCCGGTCATCATCCATTCCGACGCTCCGTTCAAGATGACACTGGAGCGGATTGCCTGGGGCAAGTTGCTGAATGCAGGCCAGACCTGCGTGGCGGCGGACTACATCCTCGTGCCGCGCGCGATGGAGCAGCGTCTGGTCGACGGGCTCGCCGCCAAGTTCGCCGAGTTCTACCCGACCCTGGCCAAAAATGACGACTACACCTCGATCATCAATGATCGCCACCACGCTCGCCTCACTGCCCTCGTCGAGGATGCCCGGTCCAAGGGCGCGACCATCCGCGAGGTGAATCCGGCTTCGGAGGACCTCGGCGGGACGGGGAAGATCGCGCCCACGCTCGTCCAGGGCGTGACCGATGAGATGGCGATCATGCAGGACGAGATCTTCGGGCCGCTGCTCCCCATCGTGCCCTACGACACCCTCGACCAGGCTATCGACTACGTGAATGATCGCCCGCGCCCCCTGGCGCTGTACTACTTCGACACCAACCAGGGTCGGATCGATCGGGTGCTGAGCGCCACGCACTCCGGGGGGGCCTGCATCAACGAGGTCGCGCTCCATGTGGGCCAGGACGACCTTCCGTTCGGTGGGATCGGCCCGTCCGGGCTCGGCGCCTACCACGGCCGAGAGGGTTTCCTGACCTTGTCCCATGCTAAATCCGTCTTCCATCAGCGCCGGGTTCGCTTCAATCAGCTCTTCAATCCACCCTATGGGAAGGCCGCAGACACCATTCTGAAGCTGCTGGTGGGCTGATACTTGGACCATGCAACCGGATAGGGTACGGTACCGGTGGAGTCGGGAGATACGGACCATGCACAGATTGTTCGTCGGCGTCGTGGGCATGCTGTTGCTGGCCCCTACTGTCCGCGCGGAATGCATCAACTATGCCGAAGAACCCAAGCGCCTCGTAGAGCTAGAGCCCTACGCGACGAAGGGGGCCCTCGAGGACGTCCAGAAGTCCTGCCTCGAGGATAGCTACACCTCGGCCGATCTCCAGACCACCAAGGACAAGATCAGTCGGGTGCTGCTGGTGAATGCGTACGCGTACAACACCAAGCAGTGGGCTGCGCTGGTGGCGCGGCATCTCGAAGAGGTCGATCGGTCCGACCCGGATATCGCATATTTGTATGCGTTCTACCTGTATAATAACAATAAGGCGGACTCCGAGGACGTCATCCAATGGACCAATGTGGCGCTCGAGCGCCGCGATACCTGGACGGGGGATGTGTACGTCTCACGGGTGTATGGCCTGATGCGGCTACGCGCGGTCGCGGCCAACGCAGTGTGGGAGCTCTCCGAGAAGGAGAGGTCCGAGGCTGGCTCCTCCCAAGAGATCCTCGATCGTATCGACGAGAACCGCAATCGCACCAAGACCTATGCCCGCGAGTGGGTCGACTTCGCCAAGGTCAGCGGTCGGTCCACCTCCGAGCCTCTCTCCATCTGTCTTTCCGCCGCCACGCGCGCCAAGGCTTGCGGCGTAGACGAGGATGAAGAGGATTAATCGCAGAGTCTTTCTCGGCCTGTCTGGAGCCGGGGCGGTGGCCTTGTCTCTGGGCGGCGTCGGTCTGGGGCTGCAATCCACATCGATCCGCAACCCTCGGGTAGCGCTGAAGTCTCTCGATCTGCGCTCCTTCTCGGTTCTCGCTGCGGTGGCTGACACGATCTGTCCGGGCACCGGTGCGCTGCCCACCGCGTGGGAGCTTCAGGTTCCCGAGGGCGTGGATGCCTTTCTCGCCAGCGCTCATCCGGGGGTGGCTGCAGAGCTCATGCAGGGGCTCATGCTCGTCGAGAACGCGCTTCCCGGGTTCGTATTCGAGGGCCGCTTACGTCCATTCAGCACGTGCTCGCCGGCCCAACAGCGCGAGAGCTTCGCTGCCATGGCCACGAGCCGCATCGCGCTGCGACGCACGCTCTACAAGGCCCTGCTCGGTCTGGTGAGCGCGACCTATTGGGGGCACCCGGATGCCTATGCCCACGCCGGCTACGCTCCACCGGACTTCTCCGGCTTCTTGCCTGCGGTGCAGCCGTGATCATCGAGGGATCTCAGATCACGGCCGATGTCGAGCGCAGCTGCGATGTCTGCATCATCGGGAGCGGTGCGGGGGGGGCAGTGGTCGCGGCACGTCTCGCAGCGGCGGGCCTGGACGTGGTCGTCCTGGAGGAAGGGGGCAACCGTGGTCGCGCGGACTTCGTGCGTCCCAACGAGCGGTGGAGCTATCCGGAGCTGTACCAGGACCGTGGAGGGCGGGCGACCGACGATGTTGGAATCACCGTGCTCCAGGGCCGCACGGTCGGGGGGTCCACGGTCGTCAACTGGACCACCTGCTTCCGGACCCCAGAGCGCATCCTCGACCACTGGAGGCGCGAGCACGGGGTCGAGTTGGACGCCGAGACTCTCCGTCCGCACTTCGAGGCGGTCGAACAGAGGCTGTCGATTCAGCCGTGGGCGGTCCCGCCAAACCCCAACAATGACGTGCTCCGTCGGGGGTGCGCTGCGCTGGGTTGGGAGCACGAGGTGCTGCGTCGGAACGTCAAGGGCTGCGCGAACTCGGGCTTCTGTGGGCTGGGGTGCCCGGTAGACGGCAAGCAGGCCATGCAGATCACCTACCTCGCCGATGCCATCACCCAGGGGGCCACGCTGTACTCCGATGTGCGGGTCGAGAGGTTGGAGCTGGGGGCCTCAAAGCTGACCGCAGTCCATGGCGTGGTCATGGAGAGGGGGAGCAGCCGGGCGACCTCCACCCGGGTCGTCATCCGACCGCGGATCACGGTCAGCAGCTGTGGGGCGCTCAACGGTCCGGCGCTCTTCCTGCGCAGCGGGCTCGATGGGTTGGGTCGGGTGGGGAAGCGAACCTTCTTCCATCCGGTGGTGGCTGTGCTCGGCGAGTACGAGCAACCGATAAACCCCTTCTATGGTGCACCCCAGAGCGTCAGCTCCCACGAGTTCATCGAGCGGGGCCCGGATGAATATGGCTTCTTCATGGAGTCGGCGCCGATGCAGCCCATGCTGGCCGCTTCTGCGGGCTGGGTCTTCGGTGCCGGTCTCGATGATCTGATGCTGCGCCTGCCCCATGTCTCGGCGATCATCGCGCTCCAGGTGGACGGGGTCCTTCCGGGCGATGAGGGCGGCGTGGTGGGGCTCCGGTCGGATGGTCGGATGTCGATTCACTACCCGGTGCGGGGCCGGATGGTCGATGGGATGCGCGATGCCCACCTGGCACTCGCCCGCATCCATCTCGCTGCGGGAGCAAAGCGGGTGATGACCACCCACGCTACGCCTCTCGAGCTCCGCACCGAGGCCGATCTGCCCAAGCTGGAGGGGGCCACCTTTGGGACCCATGAGCACAGCATCTTCACCGCGCATCAGATGGGTGGGCTGGCAATGGGCGCTGATCCAAGCCGGCATCCAGTCGATCTCGACCTTCGGTTCCGAGGGGTGGACAACCTGTTCGTGGTCGATGGCTCGGTGCTCCCCACAGCGCTCGGGGTCAATCCCTCGGAGACGATCTACGGCATTGCGCACTGGGCTGCGGACAAGATCGTCTCGATGGCCTGAGCTACAAGCGGCCGCCCAGCCGTCGGGCCAACAAGAAGGCGAGCTCCAAGCTCTGAGCGTAGTTCAGGCGCGGGTCGCAGAAGGTCTCATAGGCGCGGGAGAGGTCGTCTACTCCAAGGCCCTGGGGCCCACCGAGGCACTCGGTCACGTCCTCTCCGGTGAGCTCGAAGTGCACGCCACCGAGCCTTCCACCCGCCTGGTCGTGGATCTCGAGGGCGAGGCGGAGCTCGTCCAGCACATGGCCCATGTCGCGGGTCTTCAAGCCTGAGGAGGTGGTCGTGGTATTGCCATGCATCGGGTCACAGGACCAGAGCACCGTGCGTCCGGTCGCCTTGACGGCCTCGACCAGCGGCGGAAGCCCAGCTTCGATACGCGAGGCCCCGAATCGGCTGATCAGTGTGATCCGACCGGGCTCATCGTCGGGGTCGAGGCGATCGAGCAGCGCGATCAGGTCTGCCGGCACCATGGAGGGCCCGACCTTCACACCGATCGGGTTGGCGATGCCCCGGAAGTACTCGACGTGGGCGCCATCGAGCTGGCGGGTGCGGTTGCCGATCCACAAGAAGTGGGCGCCGAGGTTGAACCAGCGGTCCCCGACCGGGACGGTGTGCGCTTCTTCCCAGGCCAGGAGAAGTCCCTCGTGGCTGGTGAACAGGTCCACATTGCGGAGCGCGTCCCCGCCCTTCACGCCGGTGGCATCGACGAAGTCGAGCGCGTCGACCATGCGCTCTACGATGGCCTCGTACTCCTCTACGCTCGCAGACTGCCGGACCGAGCCCAGATCCCAGCGTCGTGGGTGGTGTAGATCGGCAAAACCCCCGTCCAGCAAGGCCCGAATATAGTTGAGCGTTGCGGCGGAGCGGTAGGTGGCCGCGACCATACGCGACGGGTCGGGGACGCGGTCGGTGGGGTCGATACTGTTGACATGATCGCCGCGGTAGGAGTGCACCTCTACGCCGTCCACGATCTCGGTAGGACGGGACCGGGGCTTGGCATACTGGCCGGCGATACGGCCGATTCGCACGACCGGGATCCGGGCACCCCAGGTGAGGACGAGGCTCATCTGCAGCAGGATCTTGAGCTTCTTCTCGATGGGCTCGGCGGCACAGTCGACGAAGCGCTCGGCGCAGTCCCCACCCTGGAGCACGAAGGAATCGCCGCGAGCAGCAGAGGCAAGGCGGGACTTGAGCCCGTCCACCTCGCTGGGTGCGACCAGAGGAGGCAGGCTCCGGACCTGCTCGAGCGCGGCGTCGACGGCCTCGGGATCGGGGTAGTTGGGCTGCTGCTCGATGGGGAGCGCTCGCCAGGATTGTGGGGTCCATGACATCGATGCGGCCTATCCGGATACACCGATGCATGCTCGCACTGCTCCTGACCCCTCTCGCCTCCGCCAACCCCGCCCCGTCGACGACGGACTTTGGGCCCCTCGCGGAGACGGCCTGGCGGCTCCGATACCGGGGTCGGGCGGTCGACGAAGTCTCACTCGGAACGGAGGTATTCCGCTGGCCGGCCGGGGCTCGTGTGCGGGTCTCGCCGGTGATCGAGGGGCTGGGCGTGGACGGTGCGTCCTGGGTCGTTGCTCTCAATCCCCGGGGAGTCGTTCGCCGGATCAGCGGGCCCCAGATCGAGCTGGAGCCCGTTCCGGTCGGACCGATCTCAGCGGAAGCTGCGGTGGATGTGCTCGCTCCGGTCCGCTCGGGATTGGGTGAAGGGGAGCTGTGGGCCCCAAGATCCGATGCCCGGTACAGAGTCGTGGACGGACAGCTCCACCACACCTGGAGGGTCCGGTTTTCGACGGCGAGCCCGCCCGCCACCTGGGTGAGCTGGGTCGACAGCACGACGGCAGAGGTGCTGTTCACCGATCGCACCAGCCACGCGGTCGGGGGGTCCGTGTACGAGGGAACGCCCTTCGATGGCGACCCACAGACCGTCGAGCTCGCCTACCTCACCCGCACCGCGACGCTCACGGGCACCTACTCCGATGTCTTCAGCTGCGGCGAGTGGGAGATCTCGGACCAGCTCTTCGGTGAGAATCACTGCGACTCCCTGATCCGGCGCGCCTGGCAGGTAGAGGGGGACTTTGTCTACGCCCCTCATCCAGGCCAGCCCGACGATCCATTCGCCGAGGTCAACCTCTACCACCACGTCTCGGAAGTCTCGGCCTTCTTCGACGAGCGCTATGGCCTCCGGGCTCCCGACCCCATCACTACGATCGCGAACTTTCCGATGGCGAACGCCTTCTTCGGAGACTTCGATGGCGATGGGGTAGGGGACCTGTCCTTCGGCTTCACCGACGAGGTGCAGTTCGCCTACGACGCCGATGTCGTCTACCACGAGTTTGGTCACTCGATCGTCGCTCGAATCGCCAATATCCCCTCCCTGGGTGCAGATGGACTGGGCCTGGTCTGGGCCGGTGGCGGCCTCAACGAGGGGGCGGCAGATGTGTTCAGCATGCTGCTCACCGTCGACCCCGATGTGGGGGAGTACGCCGGTTCAGCCTTCAGAGACGGGCCCATTCGAGCTCTCGCCGACGACCGTACCTGTCCGGAGGGGCTTGCAGGGCAGGTCCATCGCGACGGGGAGATGTTGGGCTCCTTGGGCTGGAATATCATCGACGCGGTGGGCAGGGATATCGCTGCAGATCTGTTCTTTGGCGCGATCTCGACCTGGGGTCCGGATATTTCCTGGAAGCTCGCCGGGCGTTCTCTACTCGACAGCGCCGACGATCTCGAAGCCGCGGGGCAGATCGATGGGGAGATCGCGGCCACCATACGGGGGCTGGTCGAGGCCTCTGGACTTCCAGGCTGCGAAAGAATCATCGAGGTGTCCCCAGACCAGTCGGTCGACGCGTTCGTGCTCTCCGCGGGACTCGAGGGGGAGCTGTATCGGATCCCCGGTGGCGCTCAGCTCGCTATCGAGGTCCCGCCCGATGCGGACCGGCTGATCGTGGACGTGACGGAATTCTCCGCTCCCGAGGGACTCGCGTGGTCGATCTACATCCGGAGGGATGAGCCGGTTCTGATGGTCCCAACAGAGCTCGCCGCCTTCGGGCTCGGATTCGCCACAGCGGTGGAGTGGGACTGGCTGGTCGACGGGGATGAGCCCGTACGGCTGGCCTTCGACGGGACATCCGACCCTCCGCTGGTCCCGGGCGGAACCTACTATGTGGCGGTCGCGGGCCGCGATGCGGGTCCGATCGAGCTGTTCGAATTCACCCAGGGCCGGATGACTCTGGACCTCGCACCCTTCACCTATGCCGAGCCCGCTCGCTCCTGCGGTCCTGGGCTTCCCGAATCCGGCGCCCTGTGGGGATTCCTGGAGCGCTTCGCCCGAAGGCGCCGTTCTCGCTGAAGAGGTCCCCAATGAGCCTATAGGGCGGTAGAGTCGGGGAGCGGAGGACTCGATGTACACGCTCGCGCTGCTGCTCACGCTGACGGCCTGTAAGAAGGACGGGGTCGTCGTCACCGGCGACACCGACGACACGGCGGCTCCACCGACGGGGCTGAGCGGTGAAGGGGGGGATTGCCTCGGGACGACCGATTGCGCCGGGGTCCTGGTGTGCGCCTCGGAGGGAGTCTGTGCCCAACCGGGCTCGTTCGGGACGACCTCTTTCGGAGAGGACTGCTTCGCCACTCAGGAGTGTGAGGCGGGGCTGGTGTGCGATCGGGAGGAGACCTGCAACACACCCGGCGGCCCGGGGACAGCGGGATCGGGTGACGAGTGCGCGACGCTATCGGACTGCCAGTCTGGCCTGTCTTGCTACGAGGATGCCTGCACAGGGTTCGACTTCCCGGTGTGGGAGGGCATCGAGTGTCCGGGTTCGGACCCTCCGTTTCGGGTGCACTTCGAGATCCCCCGGGGTCCGACAGGACACGCGGACTTCTATCGGCTTCCCTTTCCGAACGATATTCGGGTCGACGGCACCACGGTGGATGTGTCCGAGTTCCCGACTTCTGGCTTCGAGTTCCTCGATGCGGGGGATGTGCCGGCCTCCATCATCGAGTCCTATGACACCGACTTCGCGGGCTTCGGCACCAACCAGGCCGTGTTCTTCAGGCTCTCCGCGCTGCCCACCTTCGACACCATCCTCGTGGGGCTTCCAGGAGACGGGTCTTCGAGCGTCGTGATCGTCGACATCACCCCCGGAGCTGCGGAGCTGGGGCAGCGACATCCGACGGGCTGGAAGCTGACGACCAACCGTCCCTATCTCTGTGATCCGTGGATCGCGCTATACCCCTCGACCGGTCGCCCGCTGCTTGCCCGACACACCTACGCCGCCCTCATCACCACCAATATGCTCGGTGGCTCCGGAGAGGTCCCCGTCCAGGACCCCGACTTTGCGGCCATGCTGGGCGGTCCCCCCGCGGATGCTGCGCTCCAGGGGGCCTGGGAGGCCTACGCGCCGCTTCGGGACTGGCTGTCGACAGAGTCGATTCCCGTGGGATCCTTGGCTGCGGCATCGGTGTTCACCGTGCTCGATCCGGTCGATTCGATGACCCGCCTGCACGATGTGGTGGGAGGCTCGGCCGCTCCCGTGGGCTCTGCGGTGGTGGAGTGCGGGGACCTCCCCGGCCCTCACGCCGATCTCGCCGATCCTACACGGGGATGCTTCGGGGCTACTGCGGGGATTCGTGAGATTCAAGGCGCCCTCGGAGTGCCTCATCTGCAACAGGGAACCGCCCCCTTCAAGACCGTGCAGGATGGCGGTGCGGCCGACTGGTCCACGGGCCAACCCACAATTCAGTCCGTTCAGGACGTGACTTTCTCTATCTCTATCCCCGACGGGCCCCTGCCACCGAATGGCTGGCCGGTGGTGCTCTATGCCCACGATCAGCTCGGGAACTACCGCTCGGTCATCGAGGAGGGGCTCGCGGTTCAGCTCGCGGACTACGCCCTGACCGACGGGGCGATGGCGGGTTTTGCGGTCGTCTCCATGGACACCTGGATGACCGGTCCTCGCCGAGGAGAGGCGGATGCTGCGTGGCTCGCCCTCGATCCAGCGGGCTGGGAGCCGGCGGTGCTGTACGACAACCCACTCAATCCAGTCGCAGCGCGGGACAATATCAGCCAGTCCGCGGCGGACTGGTTCCAGATGGTTCGCTATCTCGAGTTTGTGGACTGGAGCGGAGCCAACTCTCCTATCGGGGACCCGGTTGTCTTCGATCTCGAGCGCGTCTACTTCATGGGGCATGGAATGGGCGCCACCGTGGGGCCGATCCTGCTCTCCCGTGAGCCCGTTATCGGGGCGGGAGTGCTCGCGAATGCTGGGGCATCGTGGACCGACAAGATCGCCGACACCACAGCCCCCATCGCCTTGGCTGGCTACCCGGTCGCGGCGTTCGGGGACGCGGATATCAACCGCTATCAGCCGATCATCTCGCTCTCCCAGGGGATCGTGGACCGCACCGAGCCCCTGAGTCATGCGCGCTATGTTCACCTCGACGCGAGCTCTGCCGACACCCACGTCCTTCAGGTGTTCGGTGCGGGGGACCCCTTCGTGCCGTTCAGCGCTCAGCACGCCCTCGCGCGGGGTTTGTTCCTGCAGCAGGTCGTCGCTCCGGGTTTGTTGCCGCTCGATGCGCTCGATGAGGTCTCCGCTCCGGTGAGCGGGAATATCTCCCCAGCGACGGCGATTGTGGTGGTCAATGACGGCTCCGATCCCCATCGCCTGCTGTTCGACGACCCACGAACCCAGCTCCAGGTCCTGGAGTTCTTGGGGACGGCGGCCCGGGATGGGGCCCCGACGGTCCCGTCAGTCCCCTGATTCCTCGCAAACTCGCCAGGAGGGCTGGGTGGGCCAGGACCGAGCGCGTTCTGCGAGCTCATCCAGGCCGAGTTTTTCGAGGCGTGCGCCGATCTTCAGGCTGGGGTCGTCGGCGGGGATGGCGCAGATACAGTCCCGATCGATCATCGCACTCAGAGCTCGCCCGTACTCTGCAATCAGGAGCTCGCTGATACAGGCCGGAGCAGCCTGGAGTGTAGGAGCGCGTAGAGTCCAGCGCTCGACGCGGGCGGGGTCGGTGCACGTGGACGGATTCAGGCCGCCGATGGTGACGAGGGCGGTGCTCATCGGTCCGGGGCCCGTGGCGAGGGCAAGCTCCCGCCAGTCGACCCTTATGGCGCCGTCCACTCGCTGGAGGCCCGGAACATCGGCCTCGATCTGGTCCCAATGGAGCTGACCGTCAGCCACCGCGGACTGCACGGTGGGTGCGATCTCGACGGTCATTCGCACGGCATCACATGCGGCCTCTTCGTCCCGGGCGGCTCGTCCGACCGCAAGGCGTAGAGCCTTCAGCTCCGCGGTGAGAGCTGGAACTTCAGGGGAGGGTTGTGGGTCCGCGTCCCCACAAGCGAGCAGGAGGAGGAACAAGGGTCACCCGTTCATGCAGAAGAGGAAGGAGATCACGAAGGAGCCCACGCCCACGATCACCAGCAGCGCGAAGAACCACATCGGGGGCATGGGGCGTGGAGCAGTGACCGTATCCGGACGATCGACGACCGAGGGAGTGCGCGCGGATCCGGTTCCACGGATCTGGACCCGTGGGAGGCGGCTGGGTGCGACATTCGCCGTGATCCGCTCGGGGTGTGCGGCGCCATCGACGAGCAGGGCGGCGCCTTCGCGGAGCCTCTCGGCGACCGTCGCTGCGTCCTGGGGACGGTGCTCTGGATCCTTGGCCATCAGCTCGATGGCCAGCTCGTCCAGCCAGTGTGGCACGCCGGAGGCATGCTGGGAGAGCGGGGGAACCGGGTGGTTGATATGGGCCGCCATGACCTTCATGGACGGACCGGTGAACGGCGGTCGGCCGGTCACACAGTGGAAGAGCACGGCCCCCAGCGAGTACAGATCGGAGCGGGAATCGGGGGGCTTCCCCTGGATGGTTTCGGGGGATAGCCAGGCCGAGCCGCTGGGGTGTAGAGGCCCGGTCGTACAAGAAGGATCTGGCCCCTCGAGCAACCTGGACAGGCCCCAGTCGTCGAGCAGCGCGTGGTCGGGTGGTTCGCTGCGCTTGTGGATGCGGATGGTGTTCGGGCAAATTCCGAAGTGGTGAAGCCCGATCTCGTGGGCCGCAGCCAGAGCTCCAGCGATGTCGGCCATCCAGCTCACGGCGCTCGACAGGAGCAGTCGATCGGATCCGAGCTTCTCGGAGAGCAGGCTCCCGCGCTCCCAGCTGGTCACGCGGTATCCGTGGCCCTGGTGAATGCCGTACGCGAGAACCGATACGCAGCCCGGGCTGTCGAGCTGCATGGCGAGCTCGCTGGACTGCCGGAATCGATCGCCGTGCAGAGCGATGCGATCTGGGGAGATCACCACGACCGCGACTTGCTTCCGGGTGGTTTGGTCGCGGGCGACGAAGCGGCTCCCCAGGGCGGTGTCGGAGACGTGCCGAGACACGCGGAACCGCCCGTCGAGGATCGTGCCAACCTGTGGACCTTGTTCCACCATGAACGAGTCATACAGCATGGCGCGCCGATCTTCGATGTCGTAGGCTGTATCGATGACCGAACCGAACCGAACCGAGATGCTGAACATGCTTCCGCCGCCCGACACCACGAGTCGGAAGGCGGTCGCGATCTCCTGCGGTCTGTTGGTGTTGGTGATGGTCGCGTGGACCTCGGTGTGCGCGGGGCTGTTGTCTGTTGGCAGCTTTGTGGCGGACCCCGTTCTTGCGGTGTTCAGCGGGTTGTCGGCGGTCGCCTTGGCGATTCCCTATGGGCTGGTCATTCTGTGGCTCGATCGCAACGAGAAGGAGCCACCGCTGTTGATGCTCTCGGCCTTCTTGTGGGGCGCGGTGATCGCAACGATGATCTCCTACATCCTCAACACCACAGCGGGAGTGATGATCTCCGGGGTGGTGACGAATGCCCAGATCGCCAATCAGCTCACGGCGAGCTTCTCGGCCCCACTTGTCGAGGAGACCGCGAAGGGCGCGGCGATGATCGCGCTGTACCTGATGTTTCGCCACCACCTCGACAATGTGCTGGATGGTGTGGTGTACGGGGCGCTGGTCGGCTTGGGCTTCGCGGTGTTCGAGAACTTCATCTACTACGTGAACACCGGCAGCCTGAGCGGTGCGTTGCAGCTCGTCTGCATCCGGGGCGTGATCACATCCCCGGGTACCCACGCCTGCTTCACGGCCATCACGGGTGCCTCGATCGGAATGTTCCGGGTGATGCGATCGGGGGTCATGAGGTGGTTTCTCCCTCCGGCCGGCCTCGCCACGGCGATGTTCGTGCACTTCTCTTGGAACACCTTCACCGCCTTCTTCGTCACAGACTCGTTCATCGGGAACCTGGTATACGGGTTGCCCATGGCGGTGGTCGTGCTCCAGGCACCATTCGTGATGCTCGTTCTGCTGGTGAGCGGGCTGGCGCTATGGCACGAGACCTCGCTCATCGAGCGCTTCCTCAAGAGCGAGCGGCCGCCCGTGCTCCACGATGATGAGCTGTCCTCGTTGATCCCCGCGCGCCGACGGTCGCTCAAGTCGATGAGGCTGTTGCTCACGGGGCAGCTACGTGGGTGGTGGTTGGTTCGCAGGCGCAATGCGCTGCTGATCGAGCTCGCCTTCGAGAAGTGGCATATGGACGCGGAGGCTGCTCTGGGGGACACCAGCGCTCGCGTCCACGCGGGCCGGGTCGTGGAGATCCGGAAGGAGTTGGGCGCTATGGCGGCCCCTCCTGCGTGAACCGGACTAGGGCTTCACCGTAGGCTTGCGGTTGCCCTTGACCGGCTTCACGAACACCTTGACCACCGGCCCACCGTACACGTCGAAGCTCTGGTCGCCGATCTCGTAGCGCCCGTTGGGGATCGACCCCTGGAAGACACGGTGCTCGGCGAGCTGCTCGCTGGCGCGGTCGAGTACCGCGCGGGTGCGGGGGGCGAATACCGGATCCCGGGGGCGAATGATGGGGTCTCCTCTGTAGGCGACGGACAGCTCGATCTTCACCTCTCCGAAGTTGATCATGAAGTCCGCCACCCACTCGGACGCCTCCTGGAGAGTCTTGGGATCGGATCTCGACGCCGACAGAGCACGCGTGGCCCGAGTATTGGCCAGGTCGATATCCCCAAGAGCCTGGGCTGCGTGGGCCCCGTGCAGGTGGGCCTGGGCGCTGATGTCGGCATCCTTGAGGGCCATGAGGGCCTCGTAGTTGCGATCCACTCCGGACCAGGCTGCTTTTTGGCTGAGGCGCGCGATCTCCTCGGAGAGTCGATGGGTCTCGGCCTCGGTGGGAGTGAGGGCATAGCTGGATCCTCCGAAGAGGATGAGGAGTACGATGAGCATGGGGGAAGTGTAGTCCATGGACGGGTTGGACATGCAACGAGTCCGTCCCGAAGGGGGTTTTCAGGCCTTGCGCGGCCTGGGGTGCTGTGCTATGGGCCCACGTCTGAGTCGAGGTGTGTGATGCGCGTGATTTCTTCAGTGGCTCTGCTCTTCGTGTTCGGCTGTCAGGCTCAGGAGTACGGTTTCCAGAAACCCCCCACGGCTCCACAGCTTCCAGTTCCCACGCCCCCACCCGTGGTCGACACGGACGAGCCGGTGGTTCCGGTGGCAGATGCGCCGGTCTACGCCAACACCACAGACGAGCTGTTCACGGTCGACCCGATCAGCGGTGCCCGCACCTCGGTGGGTGTGTTCACGCTGCCCAATGGAACGCTCGTCGATCGCATGACGGATATCGCGATCAACAACGATGGCGAGGTCTTCGGCGGTACCTTCGACGCGCTGTACCAGATCGACCCCACCACAGCAGAGGTCACCAAGATCTGCGACACAGATGTCGAGATGATGGGCCTCGCCTTCACCCCAGATGGGGATCTGTTGGCCGCTGGAGACAGCGTCATCCGGCGGGTCGATCTCGGGGACTGCGGCTCCACTGCGGTGGTGTTCAACACCCCCTTCAACACCAGCGGCGATCTGGTGGGCCACCCCGATGGGAATATCTACTGGACCGTGTGGGAGGACACCGATCAGGACGGCTTGGTTCGCATCCAGCCCGGAACCTGGTCCTTGGAGTACCTGGGTACCATTCCGGTGGGTCGACTGTTCGGACTCGGCTACGCCGATGACCAGCTCTTCGGCTTCTCGAGCAACGGCGAGACCGTCTCGGTCGTGCCGGATAGCGCCAACGGCGGCGGCTTCATCACCTCCCAGGTCCTGTCGAATGATGTGGGAATCAGCTGGTGGGGCGCCACCACCAACCCGGTCGCCTGGTAGCTCACGCGGACTTCAGGGGCTGAACACGTCGGCTACGGTGCAGTCTGCGGGCTGTCCCACGCTCTCCATATCCGCCGAACCGGTGGTGAAGACCTGGGAACCGCCGGAGTTCCAGCAGCTCTCGAAGCGAACCTCGTCGTCGATTCGCTGAAGGGTGCCCTCGCCGCGTCCTGCGCCGTCCTCCCCGAGGAAGATCTGAGCGGTCCCGGGCCATGAGACGCCATCGGTGGTGATCTCGAAGAACCCAGTCCAAGCGAATATATTGGAGCCAACGAGGTTGAATCGGAGCGGGAAAGCGAGCCCGGCGTCCACGTCGATCTGGGTCTCGCGTTCGTCGTTGACGGTCGCGTAGTCGGCCTCGAATCCGATGTCGTAGTCGAGTCCGACGATCTGGCTCGTGGCGACAAAGTCCCAGGAGAAGGTCCCGAGACCGTCGGGATCGTGGCGTCCGATAGCGACTTCATCCCACGGTCCATCGATCTGGGGAGCGCCCTCGATGGTCCAGCTGAAGTCCGAGTCTACGTCGGTGCGGACGATGGTGGAGCGGATCCACCAGAGCTCCCGGCTGGAGCCCTCCGGGGCGATCATGGAGCGCTCGGTCCAGCTCCGGTGGGTGTCGCTTCGTTCCGATGGAGTGGTGGAACGGAGGACATCGGAGACGGTGGTGATCACGGTGAGCAGAGGGTCCAGATCCGACGCGGCGATGGAGGCGTGGGTGAGCAGCGGATCGTCGGAGGACTCCAGACCGGCGTTGGCGTAGACCGAGGAAAATCCGATGCGATCCTGGCTTGGAAAGGCAGAGAGGAACTCCTCGTCTGCGTAGAAGAGCTCGTTGCTGATGGGGTTCGTGCAGCCCCATGCCAGTACAAGAGCCCACATCAGAAGCGGTATCCACCGGTCAGGAAGAACTCCATATAGATGGGGTGCTGGGCATCATCGGTGAAGGATGTCGCCATGATCTGGGTGTTGTGCTGGAGCTCGAAGACGGCTCGCCCAGGGTGCAGTCCGACCCATCCCTGGACCCCGGGCGCGAGGGAGAGCGAACTCTGGGGATCGGAGTCCCCATTGACGAAGGAGCGTGTGAAGCCCACGACTTGAGCTCGCCCGCCCACCCCCGCGCGGAACAACGCGGGCTTGGTGGCGAACCCGAAGGTGGCTCCTCCTGCGTAGGACTGGATGATGATCGGGACCTCGCCGAGCTCCTCGAACCGCAGCACGCCCGGTCCGCCTCCAGTCTGGAAGTCGACACTCCAATAGGTGAGGCTGGTGCCGTTCTGGAAGCGTGCCTCGACTCCGAGAGAGCCGTGTTGTGGGAGGTATTGAGTGCCGACGACCGAGTCGCCAAAGGTCCGGAAGCCAATCAGAGCGCGAAGGGAGAGATCGGGCAATCGAGCCCGGCGGACGATTCGGTCGAGGTCACCTCGTGAGGCGGTCTGCTCGTAGGGGACACTGACGAAGTCCTCCTCGATGACCGAGCGCGTCTCTCCTCGACGGACTTGGTACTCGGCCTCGTCTACCCACCCGGGCAACCGCTTGTGCACGAAGTAGTTTCCGGGGCGAATGGCGAGGTGGATGGGCTTGGAGCCGTCGACCTCTGCAACGTAGCGCTTGCGCGACTCATCCCACACCGCGTAGGTCCCGTCGAGGTCCCCGAGGAATGCGAGTCTGGAGGACGCCGCTTCGAGAGTGGTCATCGCGATGGAACCGGCTCCGGTGAGGTCGAAGTCGAACCGGGGAGTCTGTGCGCGCTGGGCGTCCCGGGTTCCAGAGACGGTTGCGCCGAACACGTATTGGTAGGCCTCGGGGAGAGTTACCTCGCCGTCGCGGTTGGTGTCCCCGGCGCCAAGTAGAGCGGAGTGTAGGTAGTAGGTGAAGAAACCCCCGCCGACCTCGGCGCTCTCCTGGGACAGTTCGCTGGCGGCTGAGCTGGTGAGGAAGGCCGTGCCCTTGGCCTCGACCACATCGACGGCGAAGTCGAATGATGGCCCCCGTGTGCCGCCCTTGTTGCGGATGACGCCACCGGACTGGCAGGCGTCGAGCATGGCGATCCGCACGTCTGCGCCGGTGCTGTCGAGCAGGGAGCGGAGATCATCATGGCTGAGATCGGTGCCCCCGAGGTGGAGGGAGTCTTCGCCTCCGTGGCCGGAGTAGAAGAAGAAGAGGGTGGTGTGGTCCCCTCGATTGCGCGCATCCACGATGCGCTTGTGCAGCCCCTGCAGAGTACCGGCGACCGCTCGGCGACCTTCGTTTTCGAGGAGGATCGCGTCCTCGACCTCGCCGAACTGCTGAAACAGATCCCGCATCTTTCGGGCATCGCTGGCGGCGAAGAGGAGCTCTTGTTCGGATGGACGACCGGCGTTGTTTCCGACGAAGACCCCCAGACGCAGCTCGCCTCCCCACGCGGGCAGCGCGGTGAGGAGGGCGATCAGCAGCGTCAGGAGTCGGTTCATTTGCGATTCACCACAGCCAGGTCGATGTCGGAACCCGAGCGTGCCCAGTCCGACAAGCCCTGTACGCCTCCAGCCTGCCACGCCCGCTCCACGTCGGCCCGTGCGATGTCGACGGGGGAGTCGAACACGGCGATGAAGACCTCGGGGCCCGGAGCTCCATCGAGCACGACGGTGCCGGGCAGAGACACCATTCCGGAGCCGCGGACGGGTTCTGGGGAATTTCCGCTCTCGGGGTAGTACACCGAGACTTGGCCGAGCCCGTCCACCGAGAGGATGACGACCCCCACGTGCTTGGCCGGATCGACTCGAAAGCCCAGCACATCCCCTTCGCCGAGCGAGCGCTCATCATAGCGGGAGAGCCCCTCTGGCTCGAGGTGGTAGAGCTCGAGCAGGCCCTGACCACGGAGCCCGACGTAGCTGGGATCGATGCCATCGACCGGGTCCGATGAGAGCAGCGGGACTGCGAAGAGCAGCGCCACGGCCGCCATGAGCAGGACGGAGACGAGCGCCATGAAGCCACGGTTGTTGTTGGCAGCGGTCGGCCGATCGAGCTCTGTGGACCGCTCGCGGAGGGCGGCCATATCGAAGGCGGGGACATCGGATCGTGCAGCCTCGACAGCCGCAAGGTGAGCTTGGGCTTCGGGGCTGGTCGTGATGAACGCTTCGATCTCGGCGGCTTCCTCGATGGAGAGCTCCCCGGTGGAGAAGCGTCCGAGCTGCAGCAGGCTCGGGCGGTCGCCTTCGTTGAGATCGAGGTTCATGGTGTGCTCCAGGAGGTGAGCGCGCAGAGGCAGATGACTGCGCTGGCGACGGCGGATTCCCCGAAGGTGCGGCGAGCGCGGTCGAGGAAGCTGTGAATGCGTTTGCGGACTGTGGGGACGGAAATTCCGACCATCTTCGCGACTTCTTCTCGGGTACAGTCGTCGAAGTAGGTGTGGACGATGCACCGGCGGGTCTGCTCGTCGGCATCTTCGAGCAGCGCCAGGACGCGATTGTGGTCATGGCGCCCGTCTGAGTCTGGCTGGATGAAGCCGGGCCCGACGATGTCTTCTCGGTTGGCGCTGAGCTTGCCCTGGCGGGTGCTGTGGTTTCGGATCTGGTTGAGGCAATAGTTGGTCGAGATTCGGTACATCCAGGTGAGTGGAGAGGACTGCTGACGGAAGGTGTCGGAGTTGCGCAGGACGCGAGCGAAGGTCTCCTGGACGGCGTCCTGCGCGGCCTCTTCGTTCTTGAGGATGCTGCGGCATCGCTGAAGAAGGACCGGCGCGTAGCGGTCGTACAGTTCTCGAAGCTCGTCTTCTGTGAAGTCCAACGACCCGCCAGCTCTGGGTTCGGTATTTGGACCCGCGAGGTCCGGGAAGCAGAAAGGGAAATATCACGAGGCCGGAAAAAAACGTCGAGGCTTGGAGCGGCCACCGGATAGACCGGGCGGTATGGGGAATCGAAAAGCCGCTGCTGCTGGACACCGTGGGCGCTTTCGCGTCGGCGAGGACGCAATCGTCGACGTACTCGAGTCGGCTCTGCTGCAATCCAGCGGAGATCCGCGGCTCACGCACGGATTTCACACCTATCCCGCCGGCCTGCATCCCCACGCGGCGCGGGATCTCGTGCAGATGTTCGAAGCCGATCGCATGCTCGATCCCTTCTGTGGCGGCGGCACCACGCTGATCGAAGGGCGCGTGGCAGGCATGACCACCTACGGCTGCGACATCTCTCCCATCGCGTTGCTGGTCGCCAAGGCGCGGACAGCGACTCCAGACGACGCCGAACTCACGCGGTTTCGCAGCACCGCGCGCAAGCTCACGGAGGCTGCACGCTACGCCAAGGAAGTGCCTCCGGAACCCATCTTCGAAGCGGTCGACAAGTGGTATGCGCGGCACGCTCTCTGGGAGCTCGAGAGCATCCGGAAGGGCATCACCGAGGCGGACTCCAGCGTTCAGGATCAGCTCTGGGCTGCGTTCTCGAGCTTGCTGATCAAGGTCAGCTGGCGAGCATCGGACACCAGCAACAAGCGTGAGAAGCATCGGCGCCCCGCAGGGACCACCGCGATCCTGTTCCACAAGAAGGTTCGCGAGCTCGCTCGGCGCCAGGCATCTCTTCGAGACGAGGTCCCGGAGGGCACACCTCCGTCCGACATCCAGTTCTGCGACGCCCGGGAGGTCCAGCTATCCGAACCGGTACAGCTGGTCGTCACCTCGCCCCCCTATCCATCCACCTACGACTACTTGCCGCTTCAGCACCTGCGCCATGTGTGGCTCTCCGAGCAACAGCCGGACTGGGCTGCCGAGATTGGCCCGCGCCGGGACTGGCGTCAGGGCGACAAGGAGGCTCGCAAGCGCTGGCAGGAAGACACGGCCCGATGGACAGCCCGGGCTGCTGAGGCGCTCGAACCGGGCGGCCACCTCATCGTGGTCATCGGAGATGGACTCACTCCACGTGGAGGGGTCGATACGGCTGGCGCTACAGAGGGTAGTGCGGTAGCGGCGGGTCTGACGATGGTCGGTCGCGCCAGCGTAGAGCGCCCCGATCACGCACGAAGCACCGTGCGCTGGGAGCACGCCTTCGCCTTTCGGAAGTAGACTGTCCGTATGGGTCGTCGCGGAAAAAATCGGGACAAGCGCAATCTCGTCCTCGGACTGATCGAAGAGGCCGATCCGGAGCTGTATGCCGAGCTCGTCGAGCTCCGTGGTAGCAATCCCGCAGCCTATCGGAAGCGGATCCGGAAGCTCGGTGAGGTGTACGTCATCCCCAACCCGCAGAAGCTCATGTCGAATCGGGGTGCCTGGTGGCACGCCAGCAATCGCGACGACATCGGGGTCCTCGAGGAGGACTATCAAATCGTTCGGGCCGCCGTGAAGCGTGGGTACTTCGACGAACGCCTCGATGAGCTTTCGGCGGCGGAGTGCGCCGGTGCCGACCGGCCCGTCATCCAACAGATCATCAAGGAACGCCGGGAGAAGCTCATCGACCTCGCTCGGCCGCGCGACAACCCACCGCGGGGCAACAACTGGTCGCCCCTGCTGACAAAGGGTGAAGATTCCGGGTGACGCTTCGTCTGGGCGGGTGTGTCTGATGGTTGGAGGAACACGCCATGCGCAATCTCGCCCTGTTCACCACCGTGGTCGTGGTCGCCTACGTCGCCGGAAAGCACCTGATTCCGAGCGCAGCCATCGACTCCGCGATCGTCTGGGTGCTCGACTGGTTCAGTCTGTCGGCCGGGTCTCTGGTGCTGGCTTGATGGCCACGCGGGTCAGTCGTACTCATCGTACTTGAGGGCTTTTCCGCGTACCTTGTCGGCCGGGTACTTGAGTCGGGCCCGGTCCAGCTTGTCGCGTAGAGCGGCCTCGAGATCGACTCCGGCCTGGTCGCAGAGGTTCAGCAGGCAGAGCAGCACATCGGCTGCTTCATCTGCCACCCGTGGGTTTCGGTCTGGGTTGAGCGGCTGCGGTCCGTCGTCAGAGCTCCACAGGTAGAGCTCCAACAGCTCGGCGGCCTCTACGGATAGGGCCATCGCGAGGTTTCGGGGGTTGTGGAATTGCTCCCAGTCGCGCTCGCGGACGAACTGTCGGACGAGCTCGGTGAGCTCGGGCAGAGTCGCTGCCATCAGTCCTTGCCGAGGCGGCGCTTGGCCTCGCGCACCGCATCTCCGACGGTGTCTGGGAGGGTCTTCTTGGTGGCGGCGTTCTGGATGGCGTACGGAATGGACCCGCCCGCGTCGGTGCAGATGGTGTAGGTGATGTCGAGCCCAGTGGGCGTGTCCTTGAAGTACCAACCGCCCACGTTGATCGGGGGCTCTACCGCCTTGGGGTTGGCCGCCTTGAACTCGTTGTAGCGCTTGGCGTGGGGGCCGTTGGTGTCGATACGACTCCACTTCATCGAGCGGGGGCTCGTGGTGCTCTGGATGGTGGAGGTCAGGAACCAGTAGCGGTCCGAGGACATGGTCCAAGCGGGAACATCCAGGTATTGGAAGTAGGACACGGCGTTGCCGGTGCGGCCCAGGATCTCGGCCTGGGTGACGCCAGCGGAGGACCACTTCTTCGCCCCGACGATGTCGGTCACGACATCGATCATGGTCTTTCCATCGACTTCGGTTGTTTGTGCGGTTGCCTTGAAGCAGCTGACCCCAGAGACGGTGGCGCTGTACACCTTGACCGGGCCTGCGTCGTCGCTGGCGCGGTCAGAGAGATGGGACCAGCTTGCGGATTCGATTCCGGCGTGGGTTGGAACGGCCGCAAAGGCGAGGGTGCTGAGCAGGATCATGGAGTCTCCAGAGACGCAGGGTACCGTGAACCCGCGTGTGTTGGCAGGTGTTCCGTGGCTCAGCCGCGATAGACCTCGCATTGTTCGATTCGAGAGAGCACCCAGTCGAAGCGCCCCGTGGTGATCTTGCTGTCGCAGTAGCCGCAGATACCGGTGCTGCCGATCTTGTCGAGGGGGGCCCCGCAGCTGGGGCAGGTGTTGCTGGGCTTGCTTCCCGCTCCGGTGCCGGAGGCGCGTAGAAAGGTCCAGTATTCACTGAACTTCCGGGTCTTGTTGGGGTTCCCGGCGACCACGGTGCCCGAGCTGTCGATCGTGGAGTCCTTCATGGAGCCATAGATGCGCACGGTGAGGGTCTCGTACCAGGCATCCTCGTCCAGGGCGACGATGCGAACGCTGTCGAGCGCCACATCCTCGAGTTGGTTTCGCAGTCCGCTCCGGACGTAGTCCTCGATCCAGAAGCGGAGCTGCTGAAAGAGCGGATCGGTGACGTAGGGGCGGGCATCGTCCCACTGGTTGTGGCTCCATGCGGCCTGGATGGCCAAGTACACGTCCTCGACCCGTTGTTTGAAGCGTGCCTTGTCGAAGTCCGGGTGACGGCCGATGAACCGTCGGATCTTCGTGACGAACTCGTCCTGTACCACCGTGGGGATCGACACGGACCGTTCTTCTCCGCCGGAGAACATCCGGAGCTCGGGGGGCCTTACGGGGCGGGACGAGAGGGTCTGTACATCGGTCGCCTGCCACTGGAGCTGCCCTGCTGTGATGGGCGAGCCACAGGTGGTGCACGCGCCAAGTGGGGTGGTCTCGACGGGATTTCCACAGTTTGGGCATCCGAGTGCGATGGTCTCGTCTGGAGGGAGGGAGGCCGCCGTCCCCGCTCGGCGGAAAGCCCAGCGCGTCACGACATACCTGACGTCCCCGTCCCCAAGCGTATAGTTGGCTTCGAACTCGACCTCGGCTCGGTGCTCCTCGGGCTTCACGACCAGGGAGACCAGCCGTGTGGCGCCGACCACGATGTCGCGCACCCGTCTGCGACCGAAGCGGGAGACGAGCGCCTGCTGCACGGACTCGGACGCGAATGGAGCGATCGCGTCGAACTGATTGGTCGTGCTCGCCTCCAGGGCCCGCCGATGCACCATGGCTGCGAACTCGAGGAAGACGGGAACGCTGAACCCGGGGTCTACGGTCCTGATCTTGGCCAACCCTTGCGCTGTCGAGCTTGTGTGGCCCCCTCTCGTGGGGCGCCCGGACTTCTCGACTCCGATTCCCCGGTCCTCGTAGCTGGGGCGGCCGCCGCTGAAGAACATCACGCGGATGGCTATGCCTGCGATGAACAGAAGCAACAAGGGCACGCCGATGGCGGGGTACTCGATTGCGAGGTGGATGAGCAGAAAGAAGATATCGACCAGAATCTCCCCATCACCACCGCCCCGGCCTGAGCTTCCGCCGCTCCCGGAGGAGAAGCCTTGGCCCCCACCGACTCGTGCCTCTGCGGAGAGCGTAAAACCCACGGAGAGGCCCACGAGTACGACAGCTTTGAGGGCGTGGTGTGTGCTGGCTCGGAGAGCGAAGCCGAGTAGAGCGTGCCTCATGAGCGAATTCTCGGGGCGTTGGGGAGGTCGATGGCGTCATGCTCCAGCTTGGGCACATACTCCGCGAGAACCGTCCCCATCTCCCGTAGCCCGCCCAGGAAGTGATCCAGATCGCGGTGGTGGAAGGAGTCGATGGCCGCCGCCCAGCGGCCCGTTGGGATTCGAGCCTCGAGCCCGAGATCCGGGATGATCTCCACGCGGCCTTCGAGAGCGCTCAAGTAGACCAGCAACCCGGTGCGGTTCGGAGTGGCGTGCACCGACTCGACGTGAAACTCCGCGGCTGCGGCCTCCTTCACGGCGCTGAGCTTGCGCCTGGTGGACACGAGTCGAGAGAGGATGGGGTCCGCGTCGCAGATCCATGCCGTGGACAGCCAGATGAAGACCAGGTCGATCATCACCCACAGGGGCGGAACTGCCACGGGGAGCTCGATCAGCAGCGCGAGGCTGGCGAAAGTGAGCACCGAAGCGGCGAGGTAGCGCACGTCTGCGTAGGTGTCGCTCCGCGCGGACGCGACCACCACGACTTCGGCATCGGTGCGGGTCTCGATCTCCGCCACAAGCGCTTCTACGGCTTGGGAGAACTCTTCGCTGCGGTGGATCATCGGTCCTCCATCATCAACAGGCGAAACGGGGCTGCCCGCCGGAAGCCCGCGCGCTCGTACACGCGGACAGCCGCTGTGTTGGCTTCGTTGACGTGCAGGGTGACGCATGGATACCGATCGAGCAACCTGGCGCCGAGCTCGGCCATATGTCGGGTGGCGATTCCCCGGCCTCGATGCTTCGGCGGGACATAGGTGCCGCCTACCTGGCAACCGAAGAGGTGGCGTGTGCCGACGTTGATCACGAACACGATCTCTCGGCCCTCTGTCGCAATCCAGGTTCGCTCTTCATCGATTCGGTCCATCACAACCGCCTGATGTGCTGCCGAACTCGATAGCTCGCGCCCGAGATCCTCTCGCTGCATCGCCGCTGAAAGCTCGGCGATACGGGGCGCGTGCCATCGCTGTGCGAGCTCCACGTGGGCCCCCTCCGGGATCGGAGGCGCTTGGTCCAGGACATAGAGCCGCTGATCATATCGAGTGTGGGGGATTGCATCCGCCCAGGTACTCAGGATGTCGTCGCAGGCTTGGCGCGGTCCCACCAGCATCTGTGGCTTGTGCTGATCTCGCAGCGCTCTCCCGATCTCCAGGGAGCAATCGCGATCGCTGGACCACGGAACGCACAGCTTGCCGTATACGGCTGCCACGGCGGTGAGCCGACCGTTCTCCTTGGTGCCGAACCACTCGACCGAGTCGAACGCCGCGTCCATCAAGCCAAGCAGGAACAGGTTCTGCGCGGGATCGACGAGCAGGAGCTCTTCGAGAGCCTGTTCATCATCTGCACTGAGGAGCAACACGGTCACGCGCCAATGTTACGTCGTGCTGGAAGTCCGCAACCGGAGTTGGAGAAGCCAGATGCAGATTCGCAGCGAATCCCGCTTGCATCATCCCGTCGAAATGGTCTTCGAGGCCTACCGTGATCGAATGCCAGAGGTGGCCGAGTTTGTCCCCGACATCCGGGAGATCATCGTGCATCGGAGGGATGTCGATGGCGACAAGGTCACGCTTCATAATGAGTGGGTGAGCGACCGGGATGTGCCAAAAGTAGCAGCAAAGCTGATTAAGCCAGAGCATCTTCGCTGGGACGATCACGCTGTCTGGCATGCATCCGAGCACCGCTGCGAGTGGGTGATCAAGATGCGCGCGTTCACGGAAGCGGTGGATTGTAAGGGGCAAACACGTCTGATCTCGGATGGGGATGCGACCCGGGTCGTACTGGATGGAAATTTGGAACTGGATTTGCGAGATATACCTGGTGTACCTGCTTTTTTGGGAAAGAGGCTCGCCCCGCAGATCGAGAAATTCATCGTATCGCTGATCACTCCTAATCTCGAGCGCACGAACGCGGCGATCGGGCGCTTCCTCGACAGCAGGACTTGAGCATGAGCACCCACGGGAAGGCCTCCTCTTGCCAGAAGACGGGAGAGCTCGACGACTGGAAGGTCGCGCTCGGTTTTCGTGGCGACGTCACACCTGATGGGTCGACGCGCCTCACCATTACTGCCCCTCCAGAACAGCTGGACCTGGTACACCGCGCTGTTGTTGCGGTATTGGGCGAGCCCTTGTCGGTGCTCTATCGGCAGAAGATCGACCGGCGTGATCCCAAGCCTCAGGGGCACCCTGGTCGCGACTTCGTGGCCCTGGAGCTATCTGCGGCCCTGGTCGCAGATGCCATGGCCACGGCAACCACCCTGCTCTATGCAGATGCTCGATGCGAGCTTTGGGTTCGCGGTCGGTTGAACGATCAGGTCGTGCTGGACACGGACGGTTCGGTGTACTGCTACCCTGACGATCCGGCCTTCCGGGATGCGCTGAAGGCATGTGATGTTCCGGAGCTACCTCAGCTCACGACGCTCGAGGACCGGGACTATGTCCGCCACTGGTTCGAGGCTTCCGCAGACGCCGAGGAAGATGCCCTGATCGAGCGCCTGGGGCTTGCGGAAGTAGCCGTTCGGAAGGGTTGAGTTGCGCTACGCTATACGCGATGTGCGGGTCGATCCTGGGCTGGTGCTCGCCCCCATGGAGGGCGTGACCGATCTCACCTTTCGCCGGCTGATTCGCCAGATCGGAGGCTGCGGACTGACCGTCACGGAGTTCATTCCGGCACGGAACCTCCAGGGCGGGCACGGGGCGGCCATGGAGATGGCGATGTTCGACCCGGATGAACATCCAGTAGCCATCCAGATCTACGGAAATGAGCCGGAAGTCATGGCAGAGGGGGCCCGGTACGTGGCCGCTCTCGGTGCGGATATCGTCGATGTGAACATGGGTTGCCCGAGCAAGAAGGTGTGTCGCCGATCCGGCGGAAGCGGCTTGATGCGCGACCCGGCACTTGCCCGCGAGATCGTTGCAGCCATGCGTTCCGCGACGGATCTCCCATTGACTGTAAAGATGCGGGCGGGCTGGGACGCAGACGACCGAAACGCCGCTGAGTTGGCGCGGATGTGTGAAGAGGAAGGAGCCGAGGCGATCGCGGTGCACTGGCGGACGCGGGCGGACAAATACGGAGGGGTGCAGGACTGGTCGATCGTACGGGCGGTGAAGGAAGCCGTGTCGGTACCGGTGCTGGCCAATGGCGACATCGTCGATGTTGTGTCCGCTCGTCGTGCCATCCGCGAGACGGGCTGCGATGGATTGATGATCGGTCGCGGTGCAATCCGGGACCCTTGGGTCTTCCGACGCATTGCCGCCGACCTGGCGGGAGGAGAGCTGGCTCCGGTAGATGTGGGTGAGCGCAAACGGGTCCTGCTGGGCTACCTGAACGCGATTCGGCCCAACTTCCGAGATGACCTTCGGGCTCTTGGGCGGTTCAAGAAGATCGCCAAATACTTCACCGAAGGAGTACCGGACGGAGGGCGGTTGAGGACGGCGATCCTCCATAGCTCCAAGCTCGAAGAGGCCATCGATCGAATCGAGTGCTTCTTCGATGAACTCTCAGATGGAGTACACGGCGAGTAGACCCGCCAGGAGGCCCACCAACAGGGCTCCGACGCCGATGATGCCCCCGGTCAACATCGCGACACTGGCGATCATCAACCACAGCCGTGAAGACGGTGGCGCGGGATCGGCAGTAGATGAGATGCGTGGGGGAAGGGCGATGGGGTCGAGGATCTCCACGACCTCTGCATCGGTGACCTCGGGCCACAGAGGGCGCTCGGCGATGGGGAAGGCCTCCTCGGTCTCCTGTTCGACCACCCGGCTCTCTCGAGCGCGCTCGAGGGCGATCTCGGTCTGGTCGGCGAGGGACTCGGTGAACGAGGCTTCGGCGTCCCACCCTGAATCCTTGAGGAAGATGTGGGTCGGATCGTTCTCCAGGAGCGATGAGAGATCCCCGAGGCTCATGGTGTTCGTCTCTTCTTCGGCGCTCTCGTGCGGGATGACCGGGAAATGTCCGGTCACGTCGACGACCACGGGCATCACCTGGACCATCAGGGCGGTGTCTGGATCGACCGGTGCGTGGTTGAGCCAGGGCAGAGCATGTTCGTGGGCGAAGGACTCCAGGCTCGGACCGGGGGCCCGATCCGCAAGGCGTCGCAGGGTCTGTGACGCGCCGCTCGCGGCAGGACGGGAGGCTGGGCTGTAGGCTGCCATTCGAAGCAGCAGGCTCCGCAGGGTCTGCTCATCGGCGGCGCTCCGCATGGAGAAGTCGGCATGGCGGACGATCTGGCCGAGGTGCAGATCGTGGTCGGGGTTGCTCTTCGGAAGGGTTCGGAGCCATCGATTGGCCAAGAGCTCGATGCCGAGAATCCCGAGCGCGTAGATGTCGCTCGCGTGGGTTGGGGGGCGTCCGGAGCCGAGCTCGGGGGCGACGTAACCCCGTGCGCTTCGCGGCACGTCAGTAGCTGATGATAGTCTTGAAATGCCGGTGCCGAAGTCCAGTATCTTGATCTCACCGTCGCGATCGATCATCACATTCGTAGGCTTCAGGTCGCAGTGCAGGATGCGAAGTGGGCTGGTCTCGCCCCACGGAATCCGGTTGAGCGCGGCGTCAAGCGCTACGGCGATGCCCCGCAGCACCTCGCAGATGACCCGGGGCGGCATGGGGGTGTTGGTCTCTCGTAGGACTTCGATCCAGTCCAGTAGATCGACGCCATCGATGTACGGGTAGAGCAACGCCAGGTGCCCGTCGACTTCGAGCACTTGTTCGGGGACCACGATGTGGCGTTGATCGAGCATCCCCAGCTGAGCGCTACGCTCCTGAAGGCCCACGATTTCGGAGGGAACCGCGTAGTTTTTGAGGACTTTGACTGCCGCCAGTCGGGGCCCCGCTTCGAGCTGTCTCTCTGCGATGAACAGCGCCGCGACCGGGGAGGTGGCGACCTCCCTCAAAAGCAGCACACGGGCCTGGCTCTGCATGGCCGTATTCATTCCAGGCGCGTGCTCCGGAGAGGCTCGGATTGGGCTCGCTCCCTTCCAGGAAGCAACTCGCCCAATCGTAGCATGTTGCTTTCACGTCCGTACCTGTGGCAGCTTTGGGCGGGTCGAGTGAGACACTCGCCCCGCGAGGTGCATACATGCAGAGGGTCCGACTGCTCGTCTTGGGAACCCTGACATTCGGAATATTGGCCTGCGTCAACCCCTTTGGGGTCGAGCAGGGACTCCCCGAAGGCGTCGAGCAGCAGATACAGAACGGTGATTGGCCTGGGGCAATGGAGACATTGTCTCCGGTTGTCGCGGAAGATCCGACCAACGTGGAGGCGGCGACATACCTCTCGTATGTGCAGCTGATGTCCGGCGACTACGCTGCCGCCGACGCCACCTTGGCTGCGGCGGAGGAGAAGGCGACTCCGGAGCAACTGAAGGAGATCAAGCTCCGACGCGCGCTCATTGGTCTTCGCACCCACGACATGGACGCAGTCCTGGAGCATGCCAAAGCGTCCGGAACCAACGAAGGTCGACTCCTGGCTGCAGAGGTGCATATCGTCGATCTGGAGTCCGATGCGGCCCGTCCGTTGCTTCAGGAGATCCTCGATACAGAGGCCGCCGGAGGCGGGACCGTAGTCGGGGAGACGGCTAAAAAGTACCTTGAAATGCTGGATAATGGCTCGGTGTTGGAGGGCTTGGCGGATGTGACGGCGCTATGGGCCTTGGGTGATCGCGCCACGGCCTGTGAGCATGCGGCCGAGATCATCCCCGACCTCGAGGACGGAACCGAGAAGTCGTCTCTGCAGCTGCTTTGGGCCAGCAGGGCCCTCACCAGCGGAAAGGTGGGGGTTGCGAACTCTCTGGTGTCCGAGATTCTAGAGTTGCCATCTCCCGAACAGGCGTGGCGCCTCCAAGCGACCAAGGCGCAGATTGCCATCGCCGAGGGAGAGTACGAGCGGGGCATCGAGATGTTGGATCAGCTCGAGGGCGGAGCTCCGCCGTTGGGGCTGGCAGACGCCAGAGCTACGGCGTGCGCGTTGGCCGCGGACAAGGAAGTGGCGATCCGAATCGTCGGAGATTTGAAATCAAATGCCGTCGCCCGGTGTTTGGTGCAGGCAGGAGCGATCGAGGAGGCGAAAGAACACGCCGTCTCGGGGTCCCGTTTCACCGAGTACCTGGAGGGCAAATGACTCGTACCCTGACTTTCGCGCTGGCTCTGTGGCCGATGTTCGCGGCAGCGGCAGTGGCGCAGGATGACGGTATTCCGGTCACGGTCGAGGTCCTCGGCGCGGAAGGTGAAGTGATTCCCACCGCGGTGGTGAGGCACCCCGACGAGAAGGAGCAGCACAAGGTCAACACCGAGACGGGGCGATGGACCGAACGGGTTCTGTACATGACCGATGGGTCGGAATTCGTATTCGCCAAGGGCGAGATTCTGGCCTTCGAAGTGTCGGCCCCGGGCTACAAAAACGAGACCGTCACCTATGTGGTGCGGAAGCGGAAGAACCTGATCAGCGTCCGTCTCAACAAACTCAATCTCGACCTGAGCGAAGATCAGGACCAGTCGCCCAATATCAACTTTGGCCGCGACAAGCCGCTTGACAAGTAGGAAATCGACCATGCGAAGCAAGATTCTCGTACTCAGTCTGCTCGGTGCCCTCGGCGGTGTTGCCTGGGGCCAGGACCAGGGATGGTCGGACTATGAAGAGGCGTTTCCGGTGTACCCGTGCCAGGATGGTTGGGTCGCCTGTGTCCAGGGAGGAGCCGCGGTCGACCCCGATGTCCAGAGCGATGGAATGGGCATGCCGATGGCTGCAGATATGCGGGTAGGATGGTTCGATCTGGAGCCGACCAACAACTTCAGCCCCTTTGTGGAACTTTCCGTCTACGACGCCGAGGCCGAACCGAACCGAATCGGCCAAGAGCCGGTAGCAGACGCAGATCCGGATCCAGAGACCCCAGTTCCGGACAACACGGAGCCCGCGTCAGATGACGGCACCGCAGATGCGGTGGAGTTCTTCGACCCGGAGGCGGAGCGTGCGCGGATCGAGGCGGAGAATACCCGCCTAGCAGAACTCGAGGCCAAGCGTTCGGAGCAACGTGCCGCCGAGGAAGCATCGAGGGCGAGGCAGCAGGCTGACGAAGCCCGTCGAGAGGCCGACGCCAGGCGCCAGGCTGCTGACGCTGCTCTCGCTGCAGCGAAGAATGCGCAGAGTGCGGCAGAGAAGAAGCGTCTCGACGAGCAGGCAGCTCGCGCTCGCGACGAACAAGAGCGAGCCGCGAAGGCGGCGGCAGACGCGGACCGCCTCCGGAAGGAGAGAGACGCGCAAGAAGCGGCCGAGCGCAAGCGCGCGGCGGATGCTGCTGCTGCGGCGAAGAAGGCCGACGCGGAGAGGAAGAAGCGCGAAGCCGAAGAAGCCCGTCAAGCAGAAGCTGCCCGACAAGCGGAGGCTGCCGCGCGCGCCAAGGCCGAGGCGGAAGCCAAGGCGGCGGCGGATGCTGTTCGTGCCAAAGCTGAGGCGGCGGCTGCCAAGGAGGCGGCTGCGGCCAAAAAACGTGCGGAAGAGGCGGCGGCTCGCGCTGCGCAGGCCGCCAATGATGCGGAGCGACAGAGGCTCGAAGCGGAGCAGAAAAAGGCCGAAGAGGACCGCAAGAAAGCGGAAATTGCGGCCAGAGAGCGGGCTGAGGCGGCGGCAAAGGCAGCTGAGGCGGCGGCTCGGGAAAAGGCTGCGAGCGAGGCCAAAGCCCGTGCCGATGCGGAGAGGAAGCGCCTGGAAGAAGAGAAGGCGCAGATCGAAGCCGAGCAGAAGGCCAAGGAGGGAGGCGGTGCTACGCCTCCACAAGACGGCGCGTCCGGGGAGTGTACCAACCTGGTAGATCTCGAGACGAACGCTATCCTCGGGAAGCTCTCGGGGGCGCAGACCGCTTGCCTCGAGGGGAGCCTGGCCACCACGACCCGAATGACCCAGAAGAGCAAGATCAGCCGGATGCTGATGGTCAATGCGTTCTCGGCGGGAGACACGAAGACCTGGGAAGCGCTGATCAAGAGGCACCTCCAGGACATTGAGCAGTCTGACCCAGACCTCTGCTACAAGTACGCGCTCCATCTCTCGAAGAAGGGGCCAGGATCGGCCTATGGAGTGATCCAGTGGTCCAACGTCGCCCTCGAGAACCGGACGGTATGGACGGGCAACACCTACACACGTCGCGTGTACTCGCTGTACAAGATTCGGGCCGCGGCGGCCCAGAAGATCTGGCAGGATCTCGAGAACAAGCATGCGGCGAAGCCTACGGAAGACTCGAACAAGAAGGTCAAGAACGCCCGGAACCAGACCAAGGTGTTCGCTCGAGAGTGGTACGAATACGCCAAGGCTGCTGGGAAGGACGTGACTACCGCGCTCGATCTGTGTATGTCCGCGGCGGGCACAAAAGACTACTGCGAGGCAGGTTGATGAGAAGCCTGATGGGCGTGTCGGCGCTGCTGGCGGTATTCGCGATCGGTGGCTGCTCCGGTGGCGGTGGGGCACCCACATCAGACCCGGTCGCAGAGGTCAGCGAGAATTTGTCGCAGGAGCGGGTGGCGGAGTCGTGGGCGGTGAAGTTCGCCGCGGTCGATTCTTTCGCTGAGTTCCAGTCGAAGGGCTGGGTGGATTTCGTCCAGAAGCGAAACTACCGAAACTCTGTGACCTCCCTTGAGGGCGCAGCAGTGGGGCGGGCACACGCCGAGGCGGCGTCGTTGTTCAGACAGGCTGCACTGGTGTCGACGAATGCCGCGATCCAGACCTATGCCGAAACGCCCCAGGAAACCGACCCAGTAGGGGCTGCGCATCTGCTCGCTGTGGCCTATGCGCTCGGCGGAGATCTCGAAAAGGCCCGTGAGTCGAGTGCGCGTCTCGACGGAGTGACCGACGTCACCACGGCTTGGCACGCGCCATGGAAGACCTGGCTTGCCGGAGATGCGGTTTGGCCTCCCGACCTGAGCGCGCTGCCGCTTGATCTGGGTGAGCCGGTTCCGGGTACGTGGCCCGTGATCGAAGATATTCCCCACTACCGACTTCCGGTCCAGGCGGACGGCGACCTGTCACAGCCTATGGGTGACCCGGGGGCTCTGGTTGCGCTTGCCCTGTGGCATGAGGCGGCCGCCAAGATCGCAGCGGGTGATCCAGCGGTGGTGAGCGAATTTTCCGTCCGATACAAGTTCCCCATCGAGCCAGCGGTCACACCGGTCGAACTACCGATGATCTTCGTCTACGGCTCTGATCTCCTCATGCCCGCCGATGGTCCCTTCCTTGCGGATCTGATGGGCGAGCAGGGTTCAGATGCGGTCGAGGCTCACAAAGGCACCTCCCTCACGGCATATCTGGCTACACTGGCTCGCCGGGATGGGAAGATCAGCGCAGAGGCTGGGGTCGATGTGGCAACAGCACTGCGTACGTCCATCATCGAGCAGTGCTCGGACAAGACGAACAAGGAGGTGCTGCGGCACCACCGGATGTTCGCGGACATCGCTCATACAGGGCTCCTTAGAAATCTTGCATTGATCGCCGAGCTTGAAGGTCCGCCCGAGGACAGGAATCGCGAAGAGGGCGGAAAATTGCGGATAGCCGCGATGGACAAGAGTGCCGACCACACGGGCGGTGCCGTAGCGCTAATGTCCCTGGCGGCGTGGGATGCGGGCAACCGTTACCCCTCGCGGGCACAGGAAATCATTCACCGGAACTCGAAGTTCTATCCCTCTCTCGAGGTTGCGCGGTTTGGACTCGATGTCCTTGCCCTTCGCGTAGGTCGGGAGCGGGTTGAAACCCCTGGTATGTAGGAGACGCGAATATGTCGCGCGCACGCCACATTCTGTCGGCGATCGGCCTTTGTGCCGGAATCACGATGCTAACTGGAGGCTCGATCTCGTTCTACGAGGAGTCGCTTCCAACTACGATGAACCCACTCTTCGCTCGAGGAATGGTCGACCGTAGAACCCATGAGTTGGTGTTCGACCGACTGTTCTACCGGTCTGCGATCACCAACGAACTCAAGTCGAACCTCGTGTCGAAGTGGAAGAAGGTGGATAGCGGTAGGAAAATCCAGATTTTCCTGAAAGAAGGCGTGAAGTGGCACGATGGCAAGAACTTCGGACCCGATGATGTCTGCTTCACGGTGGACGCCATGCTCAATCCGAAGACCCCTTCGCCCATAGCCAAGGCATATCGGGAATCCATCGTCGGTTGTGAGTCCTTCAAGAAGGAGAACAGCGCCGTCATCGAGTTCGTGAAGCCCTTCCACAACCCTCGGGAGCGCGTCGCATTCAGCGTGCTGCCGGCACACTCCTTCGACAGCACCGAGATCTCGCCAGATCTCGACTTCAGCTCCCGACCGGTGGGTACCGGCCCGATGAAGGGAGCGAAGGGACGTCAGGCGGTCACATTCACCGCGTTTCCGAATGCTCATCACAATGCGAAGATCTCCCAGGCGCAAGCCCAAGAGGGCGGCGATCCCTTTGTTCAGGTGCGGACACTGCTCACCGGTGGCGTCCACGGTGTCATTGCCGTCGCACCACAGCATCGTCCGGATGTTCGTGCCTCTGATGATGTTGCGCTGAAGTCCTACGATCTCCGATCGTGGTGGTTCATGGCTCTGAATACCAACCGCGGTGCCCTTCAGAGCCAGAAGGTGCGAGAGGCTCTCGAATACACCATCGATCGAACCCAACTTCGAGAGCTGACAATCGGGGTGAAGGCAGATGAGGCCAACTCCCCATGTGAGTTCGTCAGCGGTCCGTTCGTCGGCTCATCCCCCTACTACAACCGCTCCGTGAAGCCCAAACCCAGAGCCGATCGAGCCAAGGCGGCGGCGTTGATGCAGGAGGCTGGGGCCCAGGAGCAGGCGGGTCGGTGGATCCTTGATGGTGAGCCCATCACCTTGCGCATCGGGATGAACGCTCCGCTGGACTCCGAGGCGAAGGACTTGCTGAACCAGATCGGCAATCAGCTTCAAGAAGGAGGCTTTGACCGTCAGGTGTTCCGCGTGCCCTACGACGACTGGGTCACTCGCGCCGTGACGGGCCGCCTGACCGACCAGTTCGATGCGCTCATCGGGAAGTGGTCCTTCGGCGTGGTCGAGGAGGTCAATCCGATGTTCCATTCGCGCACAGGCGGGAAGGGATCGCTCAATATCTTCAACTATTCCAACCCAGAGGTCGACTCGATCCTGGGCCGGTACGATGCGGCCAAGACCGACACGGAAGCACAGGACGCGTACCACGAGTTGCACGAATTCTTGTCCCGGGACCTGCCATATATCTTCCTCTGGAAGCTCGACACGAAGAGCGCCTGGAGGAATGAGGTTCGCAACAACACCATCTCTCCGTTCTTCTACTTCACCGAGTTCGACGGGTGGCGGCTTTAGTCCGAACGGAATGGTGCGGCGTTGGCCGTAGGAAACGCTCAAGAGGCCCGTGTTCACGAGACACGGGCCTCCGTCGTGCTGTATGATTCAGCGGTCCCGGACACGAGAGGAGGAGCGCCGATTTGAAGTGGTGGATGCGTCCACTGGTGCGGCTCTTGGCAGCCATCCTTTTGCCTCTCTTCGTGCCAGCGATCATCACCGGAGCGCTGTGGGCGCTGCCTGGAGATCCGGCATCCATCATCTGTCCTCCGGGAGCTTGTGATGGTGGCGAGGCGCTAGCTGCGCGGTGGGATCTCGATCAGGGGCCGCTTCACTACTACTCGGTGTGGATGAGCAATGCGGCGACCGGTGATTTTGGCCGTAGCTGGACGCTGATGTCTGGTAGTCCGGTCTACGACGAGATCGTGGCATCCATTCCATACACCGCCATGTTGGTGGGTTTGGCATTGGTTCCGCTGATGTTCGGAACCCTGATGGCGGCGCTGGGCTGGTTGCCCAAGTCTCTGGACTACCTGTGGCAACTGGTGGGCTTGCTTCCGGCGGTGATCTTGGCGCTGTTGGTTGCCGCATATGTCACGATCACGTGGGGAGCGACGTTCGGCGACTGGCGCCCAGTAGCACTGCGCTTGGTCCTGGGCGGCTTGGTGCTCGGGGTGGCGGACGGGGCACTGGCGGGTGCGGTGATGGGTACGCGGTCGGTGTTCGAGGAAGAGGTCAAGCAGCGCTACGTGCAGATCGCGTTGCTCCGAGGGGAGAGCGTGCTTTCCAATGCGCTCCCAAATGTGCTGCCGGCGATGATCGGGCAGATGCGGGGCAGGGTGCTGCACGTGTTGTCCGGCGCTGTAGTGGTAGAGGTCGTCGTCGGTATTCCTGGACTCGGAAAGCTGCTCTGGGATGGGACTCTCAAGCAGGATTTCGGCTTTGTCCTCGCCGCCACCTTCGTTTTCGCGATGTTCTCGGGTGCTCTTATGTTCACCCAGGCGCTCTCGGAGATCGCAGTAGCTCTCTATGTCCGACGAAGTCCTCGAGGCGTACTGGCCGAGGTGCAGCCTTGACTCGTCGCACGAATCGTCTGCCATGGTTGGTGGTTGCGCTGCTGCTGCTCGGTGGGTTGATCGTCACGGGGATGTGGGCTCCGGAGTTCGTCGATCCGCCCATCCTCGAGAATGTGGCCAAGGATGAGTACGGCACGACGGTTGGCGGCTTGGGCTTCTTCCAGGTGCCGGGCGCATGGCTGGGCACCAATGAGTATGGAGTGCCACTGCACCAATTTGCAGCTCAGGGGGCGTCGATTGTCGCGCTCCCGGCGGCGATCGCAGGGATGCTCGTGATGGCACTTGCAACGCTCTCCGGCCTGGTACGATGCGCCGATGTGCCTTGGTTGGACACGGTCTTGCAGGTGTTTGGAGAGCTCACGGGGGCGCTGCCGCGAATGGTCGTGGTGGTCGTCGTGTCGCTGCTGCTGCCGTACGACTACAAGTACCTCCTGCCGATCGCTTTGGTGTGGGCGGTGCTCGCCAGTCCCGCCGCGATGGACGAGGCGGCGGCCAGTGCAGGCCGACTCGGGGGGGCCCGCTTTGTTGAGGCGTTGCGTGCTCACGGCTTCTCGGCGACTCGAATCTACCTCTATCATGTGGTGTGGATGAATCTGAGGCCGGTCATCGTCCGCCAGGGGGCGGAGGTGATGATGCAGGTGGTCTTCCTCGAAATAGCGTTGTCATACCTGGCTCTTGCGAGCAATTCTCCTAGCTTTACCCACGCCGAGAACATGCATTCCTGGGCGGAGCTGCTCTACCTCGGGTACTCCGCGTTCCTGGGGCGAGAGATGGGTCACGCCCTGATAGCGAGCCTGATCTTGGTTGCGATCACGGCGGTGATGGCGCAGTCATTTCGGTTCGCTGCGAGGGCAAGATGAGCGGAGAGACCTTGCTCACGCTGGACGATTTGGCGATCCGGACACCGGATCGCTTCCTTGTGGACGGCGTGGCTGCGACGGTGTTTGCGGGCCAGGTCACCGCGATCGTCGGACATTCTGGCTCGGGCAAGTCGCTTTCAGCCAGGGCATGTATGGGTGTGCTCGATGTATCTCCCGGTCTGGTGCGAGGCGTGCTTCGTTACCCTCAGATCGACCAATCGAACCTCTTCGAAGGGGTCCACAATCAAGGTATGCGTGCGCAGCGACGCCTGATGCGTGCAACTCGTAAGTATCGAGGCGGGTACGTCACATACAGCCCACAGTCCGCTTCGTCGGCGCTCAATCCGGGCAGAACCATCGGGCATCAGCTCGCAATCGCGATCGGACGCAGGGAGAGCCGGCCGAACAGCGTCATCACCGCAATTCGCGATGTGCTCGCCGAGGTGGGGTTGCCTCCCCGTGCCTCGGCGGCGCTTCCTGGAGAGCTGTCTGGGGGCATGGCTCAGCGTGCTGCCTTGGCCATCGCGATCGCTCCGCAGCCTCGAATCATGATCGCTGATGAGCCAGAGACGGGGCTCGATCCGGTGCTCAGACGTGTGGTGAACGAGCTCATGCTCAAGGTCGCCGAGTACCACGGGGTCGGGTTGATGCTGATCAGCCACAATATGGACACCGTGCGGCGTTGTGCGGACCATGTGGTCCGAGTGGGTCATGATGCCCCGGACCCGCTTGCCACGGATACTCCGGCACCGAAGCGGCGGGAGGCACCATGACCGCAGTGGTTCAAGTGAAAGCTGTGTCCAAGACCTTCGTCCAAGGCGGGACCTGGCCGTGGTCGCAGGTGCGCCATGTGAACGCCGTCGTGGACGTGAACCTCGAGGTGCGGCCAGGGGAAATCGTTGCCCTCGTCGGCCAGTCGGGAAGCGGAAAGACGACCTTGAGTCGATGTGTTTTGGGGCTCGAGTCGGTCTCCAGCGGGGAGATCTTGCTGGAAGGGAAGCCGTGGTCCTCCCTGTCGGAGGGAGCGCGTCGCCCATTTCGGAGAAATTACCAATACATCCCCCAGGATGCTCTCTCGGCCCTCGATCCACAGCAGACTGCCTTGGAGCATGTGATCGAGTCACTCACGGTGCTGGGAGGGGTCGCGAGAGACGCGGCCACCCGCCAGGGGACCGATATGTTGGAGAAATTGGGGCTCGGCGCGCGACTGGGAGCTCTCCCGAGGGAGATGAGTGGTGGAGAACAGCGCCGCGTGACGCTTGCTCGGGTGTTTGCGCTGCGTCCATCTTTGATCGTCGCTGACGAACCGACGAGCGGGCTCGATCCGGACCGGCAGGAGTCCGTTTTGGCGGATCTGATCGCCAACCTCCCAGAGGGTGCAGGCTGTATTCTGGTCACCCACGACATGCCCCAGGCGCGGAAATGGTGCGATCGCGCCATGGTCATGCTGGAAGGACGAGTGATCGAGGAACTACAATTACCGGACGGGGAACCCACTCATCCCTACGCAAAAATGCTGTTCGACCCCTGGGGAGAACACGACCTCTCTCAATCCACGGCACAATGAGTCGAGGAGGCCCGATGTCCAGACAAATTGGAACAGCCCTGGTGGCAATGGCGGCGCTCAGCTGGTTCGCTCCCACAACTGCGTGGGCGTGCGACGAAGCGGAGCGGCTACGGCTGTCCGATGAGATCGCGAACCTGGCCAACAAGAACGCGTGGTCGGGGGTCGAGCGCAAATATGCGGAGCTTCTGAAGACCAAGTGTGAGCTGAAGTTCGAGCAATACAGCCTCGGCGCTGAGTCGGCGAAGAATCTTGGTAAGACGTTCGAAATGTACGAGCGGCTCGACGCGGCACAGAAGATCGATCCTCAGGAGGAGCTGACCGCTACGCTCGAACAGCTCAACACCAACTACGGACGGGTCGAGGTTCGTGGCGATGCCCGCCGACGGGCAGCATTGCTCCGTGAGCAAATGCCCTTCGCTCCGGACCAGCGCAAGAGCATCGAGTACGCGCAGTCGGTCATGGAGGGGACAGGCTCCTTCAAGGGCATGCTGCCGGTAGGGGGCCCCTACAAGGTCGCGGACAAGGAGTTCACGGTCGAGGTCGGGGAGGGCTTCCAGGAGATCATCGTCGGCAAGGGCAAGGGGCCGAAGCAGGTCAGAGATGCCACCGTCGATCAGGGGTTGATCAACTGGGTTGGACCGATCGCGTTCATTGGGACCGGCTTCTTCGGCTCCCGGGCCCCAGGGGAGCCCATCTTTGATACCTCGGGCCAGCTGCTCACAGCCGACCCGATCGTGGGTCCACCAGATGATCGATGTGGTGGGTACGATGAGGCCTATGTGCCGGATCCCGACGGCAACCTCGATGGTTGCTATCCCACCATTCGTCAGCCTGGCGATATCAACATGTTCAGCACGCCGAACTTGGACATCACCCTTGGCGGCGAGGTCGGTCTCACTTACCGCGCCCCCGAGATGGGAGTGGCCGCGACGGTAAGCTATCGGCGCTTGTTCGGATCACAGCTCAATCAGGTCTCGTTCTGGGGCGCCTGGGTTGTGCGCCCTGGAGATTTCCGCTTCGCTGCCGGACCGACATGGGGCGTCGTCGCCGGATCGGGCACGGGCTACGCTCCCTGGGTTGATGAAGGCCAGTCAGATATCTTCCGTGAGCAGCGCCAGTCCGAGGAGCCTTTCAAGGGCATGGGGATGGGCGGTGGATTCGCGGGGAGCGCTGGTTACGGAGTTTTGGATGTCGCTGGGTTCCAGGGAACCGTCGAGCTCTACGGCCACTACCAGAGAGACAATATTCGCGCCTACTCCGGAATCGGAGTTCGCGTCGGCATCACGCCCAAGATCGAACGCTTCGAGGGATGAACAGCATGCGAAATGTGGAATGCATTGGGGCGTGCGAGGTTTGTTCCTGCACCTATGGAGAGACACTCAGATGATGATTCGGCTCGTGTCGGCCTGGCTCCTCGCCGGCCTCGTGGCTACCGCCTCCGCGGGTGAGGTCCGCTATACGGGGGAAGGCCATGCCTACAACCCCGTGTGGTCGCTTGATGGGACGCACCTCGCATTCGAGGTGAACAACTATGGCGATCGCTCGGATCTTCACATCTCCCTCGTTCTCGGCGAGATCGCCAAGGATGCGTCGAAGGTCAGCCTGCCCGGGGGCGGCGGACCGTTTGGTGGCAGCCAGGTTGTGGTCAACCCGGCCTGGCATCCCCAGGGCATCGTGGTGTTCGAGGGGTCCAATACCGGAGGGCAGTTTCGGCTGTACTACTACCAACCCGGTGGTGGAGCGGCCTCCGAGATGATTCCGACTCAGGACGTTCCGGGCGACATCACGTTCCCGACCATCAACCCCAAGGGTACGCAGATGACCTTTGTGGCCGACCAGACGGGCAATGGTGACATCTACATCCGCGATACCAACACGGGCAAGGTCACCATCGCGTTGAGCACGGATGTAGCGGAGATGTTCCCTCAGTTCGACAGCACCGGCTCTAAGATCCTGTTCACGCGCAAGCAGAACAATACCGAGGATATCTTCGAGCTCACGGTCAGCACGGGAGTCGAGTCTTCCGTGATCGGTGGGAACAACGATCAGACTCGGCCGAATTACGTGAATGGGGGAGTCGTCTACTTCGACAACTCTCGTGATTCCCAAGAGTGGGACGTGAAGATGGTATCGGGAGGCAATTCCCGTACTCTTGCCAAGTCGGTTCGTTTGCCGCTTCGCGCACGTCCCGCGGTCTCACCGGATGGAGACTGGGTCGCCTACGGTTTCGAGGACCCCACCAAGTCCAACTCGATCATGCTGAGTCGGGTGGATGGGTCCAAGAACGTCGAGATCAAGACACCACACAATGCCTGTGGCGAACCGGCGATCACGGTCCAGAAGGGCAAGACCCTGCTCGCCTACTCGGCACTTCCGAATTCTGGCGCAGACTACCGGAAGCTGTTCGTGATGGACATCACCGACAAGCTCTGACCTGGTTTCGCGGTCGGGGCACCGATGGGCCCCCCGCCTGCGCGATCAGAAGATCTTGCAGTCGCGTTCAGATACCCAGGTGAGACCTTGGTTGTTGGCCTCACCGCGGCCCAGCAGGGTGCCGGACTGGAAGAACACATTGGCCGTGCCGTTGCTCTGCTCCACGATGTCGTAGACGACGCTGAAGTTCTCGTCACCGACGTACACAGGTGTACCGACGGCATCGTCCAAGCAATCGGTCTGGTTGGTGTCCACGCTTCCCGAGAGTTCCAGCGAGTAGTCGGCAGCGCCGGCAGCGTCGACGCGGGTACCGACGACATCCCATACGACCGTGCACGCAACAAATCCGGTGGCAGCGAGCTCCGCGTCCGGGAACAGGAGCCAGAACTCATTGCCGACGAGGTCGTCGTTGCCATCCCACTGAAAGTTCCCAGCGAAGAAGCCGGTCGCGACCTTGGCCTGGGGGGGAATGGTGTCGAGGGAGTCACATGCGTTCTCCTGGCCTGCGATCTCATTCTGGATCCAGGTGGGCACGACGGCCTCTTCCAGGGGGTCGAACGGGTCGATATTGGCGGTCTTCGAACACCCTGCAAGCAGGGCTGTGGTGAGCAGCAACCTCTTCATCTCTGGTCCTCCGAGTCACAGCCTACACCGGTTGCGCACGCTCCGCGATACGGTTGCTCGCCGAGGTGGACATGACGGAACCGAAGAATATCCTGGATCTGTTCCTGGAGTACACCGAGGAGGTCAAGGAGAACTTCGCCGCGTACGCCCTCGCCGGAGCGGGGATCGGCATGGTGATGATCCCGTCCTCCATCATCCTGGTTTTCGTCGTATACGGGGCGGCGGCCCTGGGGGCGCTGCCGGGTCTGGCCGCCGAAGATGAGCTGATGTTGGTGGTGGGCGCTCTGACCAGCACCATCATGGCCGTTTTCGTGTGCTCGATGTTGCTCAACCTGCTGGTCGTGCCGATGCACGCGTCCATGCTGCGTGCCATCGATGAGCACCAGAGCGGTGAGTCCGAGGGCAGCTTGTCGTTCGATGCGACCTGGGCAAGCTTCACCGAGAACATGAGGGGACCGCTGATCTACATCGCGCTTCAGTTGGTGATCTACCTGTTTCTACTGTTTTTCTGCTTGTTTCCAGGGCTGATCTTCATCCTGATCATCGACTTCGCGTGGCCTCTGGTTGTGCTCGAGCAGAAGGGTCCGCTGGCAGCCATGCGGATCTCGGCCGTCCACTTCCGGGATCATATCGCCTGGCACCTCGGCTACCTGCTGATCCTGGTCTCCGTCGCATTCGTGCTCGCCTATGTTCCCTTGGTCGGGGCCTTCATCTCGCCAGGTCTGGTCGGGGGCTGGCGGGTGTTCGTATATCGGCAGATTCGTCAGGATCTTTTGTCGATCGCTTGAAGAAATGCTCTGCAGCCGTACTTCTCGGCGAGCTCCACAACGAGGTCGACCTCGACCTCTCCCGTTCGTACGCCGCACAGTAGAGCGGAGAGTCTCCACTCTGGTCCGGAAGCGAGCTCCGCGACCTCGGGGAAGCCGGACCCCTCCATGAGAGCCTGGGCGAAGGCTCTGTCGAACTTCGAGCCGTGGACTTCGAGCACCTTCGGAGGCTCGATGTAGCCGTGGTGCGCGGCCTCCAGCAGCGCGTGCTGAACATGGGCGCCCGGAGATTCCGGGAGCTCCGCGACGGCGTAGCGAAGGTCATCAGCTGCTGCTGCAGCCTCCTCCGCGTCGCCGATCCAGACTGCGGCCCGGATTGCTGTGTGGGCGGCATCGACATGAAGCCACGCAAGTGAGGAGGGCGCGTCGATAGCCCGAGGGTGACGACTGGAACCGCCCTCGAGCTCCGCGTGTGTCAATCGGAGCACGGGTCCAAGCGCCTCGTCGACCCCCTCGCCGCGACAAGCGGAGTCCCACGCGAGCTGTAGTTGTGCCTGTGCTGCTTGAAGTGGATCTCCGGACTCTTTGTGGTGCTCGGCGAGAGCGCGCCACAATCCGCGGACAGTGGAGTCGCTGAAGCCATAGCGGTCCTGGTGGCTTCGTGCGGCCCGCGTGGCGCCGACAACCCCCTGTGGATAGGCGCTGAAGAGATCTGCGCGCCCCACGACGGGGTCGAGGCAGCGGATTACCTCGCATGGATCTCCGAAGTCGGCGTGCGCTTTCGCGAGCTTCCAGGCGACTCGGACGGTCAGCGGCTGGTCGACGATGGACTGGGCGAGCGCCCATGCGGACTGAAGGGCCTCGAGGGCCAAAGAACCGTTGCCGGTCCGCCTTGCGTGGCGAGCGCTCGACAACAGCAGCTCGATGCGCTCGATGGTCACCGGATGAGTGGAAGCACGAGATCCTCAGCATTCAACACCCTGCAGACGGCATTGATGACCTGGATATCGTCGTCGAAGCCCAGCACTCCAGTGACTTCGTCGTCTTCGTCTTCCTCGATGAAGTACTGCACGGTGGCGCGGACGACGAGCTCGCTTGGGCTGGCTGCAAAGCGTTGAAGAAGCGCGGCACAGGTCGCACAAATTCGGCTAGCCGCTTCGGGATCCAGCGCGGTAACCCAGGCTGAGACCTTTCGAACCATCTCCAGGTACACCGGAAGCTCGGCCAAAAGCGCAGACGCCTCGGGAGGACTCGCCTGGGTGAGTGCGGCGAATCGCTCGCGGTATTCGATTGGGATCTCGTCGAGAACCCGCTGCAGCAGGATGGGATCCAGGGATTTCCTCGCACGGGCAGAAGACAAGCCCTAGCACGTCGCTCTTCCGCTGTCATGAGCCCAACCTTGGGATAGGGGCGCATATGGAAGCACTATGGGCTGCACTTCGTCTTCGCCCCATCGAACACAGAGGGCCTCGGGCCCGATGGGAGTGTGCCCGGGCCCATGTGGGCGATCCGTTCTGCGCGGCCGTCTACGCATCCCGCGGTGCGCACACTGTTGGCGAGGCCTTCTTCTCCGGGTATCAGGCAGCGGTCGAGCAGCTGACGGGCCAGGTCGCTGTTCAGGCATTGCTCGTCACCGAGAAGTCTGGCCAGCATCCACGGGATCTTCGGACGCGGGTGTCCCAGGGTCTGTTGACAGGGCAGAAGTCATTCGTGCTGGACGATGTCGACCAGCACTGGGTCCTAGCGACAGCTGGGGTCCTGCCGGATGGTCGTGCCGATCTGGTGCTGGCGTCGGTGGATGCCAAGCGGGCACAGACCACGCCAGTAGCGTCTGCCTGGCTGACGGATGTCCCACACTCGATTGCACGGTACGATTCGGTGCAAATATCCAGGTCTCTGCCCGATGCGTGGGCGAGGTATGTACGTCCATTCAGGATCGTCGAAGACATCGGAGTGCTAGCGGCTGTGTGCTCGGCGAGGATGTCCGCTGAGGTCGACCCAGAGGCTGCGGAGGTCTGGCTCGCTCTGCTGCTCGCTCTCTGGGGGTTGTACAGAGCCTCGCCGTCCGCACCGGAGACCGTTCGCGCTCTCGCGGGAGTTCGGGCGCGCTTCGATGCGGAGTGTGGGCGAACGCTCGATGGACCACTGGCTCAGACCTGGGAGCGCGATTCGCGCGTGTTCGGCATCGGACGAGGTGCCCGCGCGACCCGCCTCCTAATGGCCCGAGCCGAGGTTGCGTCGCGGCATTCGTGATGGTTGGCCGCGGCGTCATCCGTGCGTTGACATCGCTCTGAAGGTGGGGCAGCATGCGGAGAGGCTACCCCACGCCTGGGGTGGCAGAGGACCCGTCCATGGTTTCAATCGTCTCTTTGCTCTCCCTCCAGGCCTACGCCGTCGACGTGAACGCCGGTGGCGACATCCAGCAGGCAGTGGCTGCAGCGTGCACGAGCGGCACGCCAGTCACGATCGAGCTCCAGACGGACGATCAGGTCGAGTGGTTCATCGGACCGGGCGGCATCAATGGCCCCCTGATCGAGTACCCACCCGCCGGATGCCCCGCGACGGTTCCCCCGATCACCATCCGTGGTAGCGACGGCCCCGCGATCATTCGCTACCAGCCACAGGCCGTAGCCACAGACGCCAATCTGATGACCTTTCAGAACGGTGCGCGGGTCACGCTCGAGAACGTGATCCTTTCGGGCCGAACCGCGGCGGAAGTCGTGGATGGTGTGGGGTCCGATTTCAACGAGCTTTGTGCTCTGGACGGCGATCGGGTGCGAGGGGTCTTCCATACGGCCGCCCAGAATGCGGCGGGCTCTCTCGACGTGAGCGACGCGACATTTCGGTGCCTGGACGGAGCGGCCAATCCGGCATCACGGGGCGCCGCCATCTACTCCATCGGTGTCCCGCTTGTCCTCGACAACTCGGTCTTCGACTCGAACAACGCCGCCGAGGGCGGAGCGGTGGCCATGATCCCGGGCAACGCCAACCTCGGGCCAACCACCAACTACAGCATCGAGGTCTCTGGATCGTTCTTCCTCCGGAACCGGGCCAATTTTGGTGCGGGTATCCACTCCACGGTTCCGAACTACGCCGTCTTGCTCACGGACTCCAACTTCGATCTCAACGTAGGGGAGTTTGGTGCGGGCGGGGCGTTGTTCGACTCTCCCGGCGACGTGACCGTCATTCGCACGGTGTTCGACCGGCAGAACAACGACAACTTCGTGGAGAATCAGGAAGGCGGCGCCCTGTTGGTCCGCAACTCCAATAGCCTCACCTTTCGCAACAACCTCGTCTGTGGCTCATGGGCGGGCCGGGGTGGCGGGCTCTACGCAGAAGACCCTGGCGTTGTTGACATCGAGGGCAGCGTCTTTGCCGAGAACGGCGCGCTCTGCAATGGTGGCGGCATCTTCATCGACGAGCCCTTTGGGACCCCGTTGAACGACGTGCGCGTGGTGAACAACACCTTCGTCGGGAACGAAGGTGGACGCCCACCTCCCTTCATCAACGCTCCTGTGTGCGCTCTTGGGGGCGGCGGTGCTGCGGCTTTCTGGGGCGTCAACCCCGAGTTCCGGAACAACGTGGTTGCATTCAGCGCCTTCGGTGGCGGTGTGCTCGGCCACTACGAGGAGTTCCGGCCGGCTCCGGCCTACCAGATCGGCGATGAGATCCTGATGTACAACAACATCTGGTACGAAAACGTCGACACCGTCACCGACGGGCATGTCACCGGCGACTTCGCCTCGGTAGCGTTCCACCCGAGCAACCTGGTCGATGTCGATCCAGAGATCGTGTACGCCGGCGTAGGGGAGTTCAACTGCGCCCCCGATGCCTTCTACCCTCAGCGCACATCGCCAACAGTAGACGCGGGCGGTGGCCCGGTGACTGGAGGCGTTCCCGGTGACTGTGTGGACATGGTCGACACCGACCCGACCCCGGACTTCGAGCCCGATGCTCCGCTCATTTCGGATGTGTCCTGCGATATCGGTGCCTTCGGCGGAGAGTATGGCTTGTTCGCGAAGGACACCGACGGCGACGGCGTCCAGAACATCTTCGACTGCAACGACAACGACTCGACCGTGCGCCCGGGCCAGCCGGAGTCATGCGACTTCATCGACAATGACTGCAACGGCATCGTCGATGATGGCCTCGCGAATACCTGGTACCCGGACGCCGATGGGGATGGCGAGGGCGATGCATTCGCTCCTCAGGAGCTGTCCTGTGCGCCCATCGTGGGCAAGGTCTCCAATGCAACGGATTGTGAGGACAACAACCCCGCGATCAACACCGCAGCGGCGGAGGTGTGCGACGGCGCCGACAACAACTGCAGTGGTGTCGCGGACGATGGCCTGGAAGTCACCCAGTACTATGTGGACAGCGATAACGATGGGTATGGCGACAACTCCACCCTCCGGGAGAGCTGCAGCCAGCCGGGTCCGGAGTTTATCGCCGTCAGCGGAGACTGCGATGATGGCAATGCCCAGGTCAACCCGGGGCAGGTCGAGCGCTGCGACGGGGGCCTCGACAACGACTGCAATGGGCTGGCGGATGCCGCAGACCCCGATTCCACTGGCGTAGATCTCTACCGAGTGGACGGCGATGGCGACGGCTACGGACCCATCGATACCGAGCAGCGTCGCTGTTCCGGCGAGGCTGGGCCCGAGGGCTTGCTGCTGATCACCGCCGCCAATGCAGGAGACGACTGCGATGATGGTGATCCCGCCATCAACCCCGGTGCGCTGGAGCTGTGTACCCAGGTCGGCGTCGATGAGAACTGCAATGGCGAAGTCGACGAGCTCCTCGGCGCGGCGGATGTGGCCTTTGTATACGCCGATGCGGATGGTGATGGACTCGGAGACAACCTCCTGGCCACCCCATACTGCCCGGGCAGCCCAGATATCCCCTTGGGTGTGGAGACCGCCGGAGACTGCGACGACTCTGACCCCTTGGTGGGCTTGTGCCCCGAGCCTTGCGGCTGCCAGGCGACCCTCCCGCCCGCCCAAGGTGCTCTCGCTCTGTTGATGGGGCTCGCGGGAATCCTGGTTCGCCGCCGGCGCTAAGCACAGACCTCGTATCCTGGCGCCCGGCTACCCCATCGGTATGCCGGGCGTTCTTGTTTACGGAATCCAATCCCCGTCGGGCCCGCCGAATGCCCCCGGGTCCGCGCGGCTCGCGTCCGCATCTGCGGGGCCGAAGGGGTCTCCTTGGTCGATGGCAGGGGACGAGGGGGTGAGGGTCCACACATCATTGGTCCAGTCTGCGTCGGGCGACACAGAGACCAGGAAGGGGTTCTGGGAGATATTGCCGTCGGCCGCATCGGGAAACGGGGACAGGCCCGTGTAGTTGCCCGGGATATTCGCATCGAGCCAGGTCCACGACTGCTCATAGGCTTGCCCGTTTGAGCTGGTGTTCGCGGCGATGGCTTGGCTACCGGTGTTGCCGTAGACGATGGAGTTCAACAGGACCGTCTGGGTGTACGTGAGGTCCATCATCGCGCCGCGCTGGTAGGCGGTGTTGAAGGTTGCGGTGATGTGGGTGAGCACGACGCTGGAGCGGTTGTCCGTGGCGCCGGTCACGGCCAACCCGCCGCCATTGGTCGAGGCCACATTGTCCGAGAGCACGATATTGCTCAACGACACTGCGGCGCGCTCCACCTCCGCGCCGCCCCCTTGAGCGCCCCACGCGCCATTGCCCGCGATGAGGAGCTGAGTGCCATTGAGCACGGTGGAGGGCCCGATATACAATCCTCCGGCGCGGCCGCCCGAGTCGTTGTCGACGACGCGTACCTCTCTGAGGAGCACATCGGCATTGGCCAGATAGAGCCCGGCGCCCCGGGCTGCCTCGTTGTCCTGGACGTGGACCCGCTCGAGATCGATAGCGCCGTCTTCGACGTAGAACCCGCCGCCCTGAGCCCCGAACCCGCCGGACACGGTGAGGTCCCGGAAGTACACCGTGCCACCATTGGTGCTGGTGAACACGGTGCCGTTGCGGGCCCCGTCGAGCCAGGTGATGCCCGCCCCGGCGCCCTGGAGGGTGGTCTGCTTTCCGAGGGGATCGAGGTGCTCGGTGAACATGCCCGGTCCGATATCGATCGTGTATCCGTTGGCGATCGCGTCGAGAGCTTCTTCGACGCTGGCGTAGTCCTCGGGCACCAGCAGATCGCCGCGCACCACCGCCCGGGCGATATCTGGGAGGGAGTCCGCGCTGCCGTCGTTCGCGACCAGCTCCAGCACGAATGCGCCGGGAGTGTCCGGCGTGAACTGGACGAATGGAGTGGTGGCATCGATGAGGTCGGCCTGGGTGAGGGTGCTTCGCCCCGGCACCGACACCAAGGTCCAGCTTACGGTGATCGCGTCGTTGTTGGGGTCTGTGGATGCGGTGGCATCGAACTGGACGGGCACCCCCACGTCGACGAGCTGGTCGGGGCTGGCCGCGGCCACAGGGCGCTGATCGGTCGGCACCACAGGGTCATCGCCGTTGCCTTTCTCGGTGAGATCGTCGATTCCATCCCCATCGGTGTCGACCCGATCAGGCCGGGTGCCGAGATCGAACTCCGTCAGGTTGTCGATGCCGTCTCCGTCCAGATCCGCTGCCGAGTCATCCACCAGCGGGTCGAGTCCGTAGAGAAGCTCCCAGCCATCTGAGAGCCCGTCGCCGTCGCCGTCGATGAGCCAGTAGTCCCAGCCATCGGGCGCAAGAGGCCCGCCAAAGTGTCCGAGATCTCCGGGAGAGCCGTCCCGGTCGAGGTCATTGCCAGCGTCGATCATCGGACTGCTGGGCCGGAGGTGTGCGTCCAGAGCGGTGGGGTCGTTCTTGAAGAACTGAATGAGTTGGGGGTTGGCGACCACCGAGCCGGGATGGGTCGCGAGTGTGCCTGGACTGGTGGGGAATAGCGGGAACTCCACGCGCCACAGACCGTTGTTGGCGAGAACAGCATTGGACGGGCCGACCTCTTTGATCTGGTGCCCGTCGTTGGCGTGCAGCACGCTATTGGTGATCTGCATCGGGGCGTTGTTGAAGTAGATGCCGCCGCCATTGCTGGCGATATTGCCGATGACCGTGAGGTGATCGGCGACCATGGGTTCGGTTCCGGAGCGGTATACCGCCCCACCGGTGAGCGCCTCGTTGTGGTGGATGAGCAGATTGTACAGCTCGACCCGCGCGGAACTCACGTGTAGCCCGCCCCCAGTCGATTGGGCGGTGTTCTGTCCGACCGTACCGCGCGTCCACACCAGATCGCTGAGCCCCACGATATAGAGCCCGCCGCCGGCGCTCACTGCTCGGCTGTCGCGGACGTCCACATCGGTGAATACCGCTTCACAGCCGTCCAGATAGGCTGCCCCGCCTCGGTCTGCGACATTGTCGACCATGGCGATATTCTCGAGCCACAGCTGGGTCTGCCGACAGCGCAGCGCCCCGCCGAGGTTCCCGGAGCCGTTGCGCAGGGTGAGATCGCGCACCGTGAGGGAGCTGCCCTGATCGGCGGTGAGGATCGGGCCGCCGGGGACCCCGACCAGGAAGGTCTGATCGACGCCGGCTCCTTCGATGGAGACCTGCTTTCCGTTGTGCACTGCGAGGGTGGGCCAGTCGCCAGCTGCGACTCGGATGGTGTCCCCATTCACGGCTGCAGCGACGGCCTCGCCGACGGAAGCGTAGTCTCCGGGGACGAACACATCGGCGCCGACATCGACCGCAGCCAGGCTGGGCAGTGAGCTGGCCTGGCCATCGGAGACGACCAGGGCGAACCGATACACCCCCCGAATATCGGGGACGAAGGACATGGTGACGGTGTCGGCGTCGACGAGATCGGACGAGCTGAGAGAGGAGCCGGCGGGAGCGGAGTCCAGCGTCCACAGGTAGGAGAGCGGGTCGGAGTTGGGATCGGAAGAGGCGCTTCCGTCGAGGGAGGTCGAGCTCTGGATGGTGGAGATGTAGGGCCCACCGGCGTCGGCGACGGGCCGGTTGTCTGCAGGGTAGAGCGGGTCGGTGCCGGCGATGAGCTCGGCGCCGTCGAGTACTCCATCGGCGTCGGTGTCGTCGCGGAGTGGATGGGTGCCAGCGCTGTGCTCGGCCAGGTTGTCCAGCCCGTCTCCGTCGGAATCGAGCGCGGAGTCGTCGATCAACGGATCCAGCCCGGCCCAGACCTCCCACCCATCCCCCATCTGGTCGGAATCGACATCGAGGCGGTTCCGCCCATCAGCGGGGTGCTGGCCGCCAAGGCCCGCATCGGCTCTGGAGCCATCGGCATCCTGTCGGTCGATCCATCCCGCATCGCTGCCCGAGGACCCGAGTCGGCCGAACAAGACATCGTCGTAGAGGTCGTCGCGAACCCACAATGCGGGCCGTAGATCCACAGCGTCGAAGGGGGTGTCGGCGTTCCAGGTCGCGTCCGCGATGAGCGGAGAGGAGCCATCGGTCTGAGTGGCGAAGAGGTAGGGTTCTCCCGTGCCTGCCACGATCGGACCGGAAAACAGGTTGGCTTGCAGCCCGAGCCCATCGGCGGTGAGCTTGGCTTGTTGGAGCCACACCGCACCGAAGCCCTCGTTGCCCAAGAAGCTGCTTCGGGAGAGGATGACGTTGGACTGGGAGCCCGTGAAGTAGAGGATGCTACCCGTGGATGAGCGGTTCTCGATGAAGCTGCATCCGGTGAGGATCTGCTCTTGTGCGCCCATTCCGTCCTGCCACACCGCAGCTCCGTCTCCAGCGGCGATGTTGCCGTTCATGGTGCATCCGGCGACCTCGAGGAGCGCGTCGGTGAGGTGCAGGCCCGCCCCCGCATCGGCCCGGTTGCCATTGAGTACGAGGTCTTCGGCGATGACGGGGGTCTCGAAAGACCACACCGCCCCGCCGAAGGTCGTGGCTTCGTTGTCGCGCAGCTCGACCCGGTACATCTCCAGGATCTCTGAGCTCTCTACTGAGATTCCGCCACCGGCGCCGAGGGTTCGTCCGCCTTGGATGGTGAGGTCCGCCAAGGCGAGGGAGCCCTGGAAGAGGGAGAGCACGGGGTTGGCCCCGTCTCCCTGGAGCACCACCCCAGGACCGGTTCCGAACAGTGCGAGATGGGTGCCATCGAGGGTGGCGGTCAGCGGGTAGGTGCCCGGGTCGATTGCGATGGCTTCGCCGCCCTGGAGGTTGTCGATGGCGTCTTGGATGGTGGGCTGATCGGCGGGCACCCGCAAGCCGAGGCGGGCCTCTACGGCCATGACATGGGTAGAGCTTCTAAGCCCATCGTCGACGGTGAGTGTGAGGGTGTAGGTGCCTGCGGCGTCGGGGGTGAAGCGGGCGTCCCGGGCTGCGGGGTCGTCCACTGCGGTGAGCAGGCTGTTGCCGGGCGGCGTGAGCTGCCAGCTGTAGGTGAGCGCGTCCCCGTTGGGGTCGAAGCTCTGGTTGATGACGCTGACCTCGAGCCCGACCAGAGCGAGCCGGGTGCCACCGGCATCTGCCACGGGAGCCTGATCCCGCCTATCCGCGGGGTCTTGGTCGGCGAGGCTCTCGGTGAGATCGTCCACCCCATCATCGTCCGAATCCACCGCGGTGGGGTCGCTGTCCAGGGCGAACTCCGCTGCGTTGTCGAGCCCATCGCCATCGGGATCGAGGGGGGCATTGTCCATCGCGGTCGACAGGCCGTGGCGGATCTCCCAGCCATCGGGGAGGGCATCTGAGTCGAGGTCGTAGAGCGGTGCATCCCAGCCTGGTCCCGCTGCGCCACCCCAGGCGCCCAGATCCCCTGGGGAGTTGTCGCGGTCTACCTGCTGTGGCAGCACATCGCGCATGGGGGACTGCGGCATGAGGCGGAGATCGGGGTCCTGAAAATCGGTGCGCACATACACAGGGTCTTCTCGGAGAGCGGCTCGAGACCAGCGGTTGAACAGGAAGCCCGCGTCGTTGTCGACCCGCAGATCCCAGGATGTGTTGCCCGCGAAGGCCAGATCGGACCAGTCGATATGAGGGATGAGGGCTGGCTCTCCCGGGATGGATGTCTTCTTTTCGGCGAAGACCGTCGCGTTGACGTCGTTGTCGGTGAAGATGCTGCGGTGGATGGAGAGCTCGCCGCCCTCTTGATAGACCGCGGAGGGTCTCTCCATTCGGGCTGTGGTTCCCCCGTGAACGGAGATGTGGTCGATTCTTCCGTCGGCGGGTTCGGGGCGCCGCCCCTCGTCATCTGTGGGGAAGTAGGCGACGGAGCTGCCGGCCCGATCGGCGTGATTGTAGGCGAACTCGGCGTTGTCGATCTCGAGCCAGCCGCCCTTCGCGGCTACAGCGCCGCCGTGGTAGAAGCTGGTGTTTCGGTGGAACACAGTGCGCCGGACCGCGGTGTTGGCACGCTCTCCGAACACCGCGCCCCCAGCCAGCCCGCTGTTATTGTCCTCGAAGCGACTATCGGAGATGTCGAGGCTGCCCCCCTCGAGCACAGCGACCGCTCCGCCCCGGCCGCCCACGCTGTTGCGCTCGAAGCACACATCTCGAACCGATACCGAGCCGGATGGGATGAAGAGCCCCCCTCCGTCGGCGGGCTCGAGGATCGACCACTCGGTGCCCGAACCACCCGCGATGGTGGTGCTCTCGACGCTTCCCGCGTCCATCTGGAGCACACTTCCGCTGAGGGAGCCATAGAGCGTGGTGTTCGCACATCCGTTCCCCGCAATGGTGAGGTCACGGCCCAGGAGATCGAGGTTTGCAAGCCATACACCGTCACCGAACTGAACGACGGAGCCATCGGGTGCGGAGTCGATGGCCGCTTGTGGAGTGGCAAAACCCGACACGTCGATCTCGTCCAGCCAGCCATCGCAGTCCTCGTCGATGGGGTTTCCGGGGACCTCGGGCGCGAATCCCCCCACGCTGGGGTCGGTGTCGTCGCAGTCGCGGGAGTCGAGGACCCAACCCGGACCTGGGCCGCAGGCTGCGCTACGGCTGGATGGGTCTCCGGAGCCGTCGCCGTCGGTGTCGGCGTACAGGTCGACGAAGGGAAGCCCCTCGTCTGCGACCCCGTCACAGTTGTTGTCGAGCCCGTCACAGATCTCGGGTGCGGCGGGGTAGCTGAGGCTGGCCTGATCGTCGCAGTCTGTGGAGTCGACAGCGAACCCGACAGGGGGCCAACATGCGTCGGTGGTTCCGACGGCGGACCCGCTCCCGAAGCCGTCTCCATCGGCATCTACGAAGAACTCTCGGGTGACGCCCTCGTCGATCTGACCGTCGCAGTTGTTGTCGACCTCGTCGCAGATCTCCTCGGCATCGGGATGGATGGAGACGGTATTGTCGTCGCAGTCTCCGGCCTCGAGGGACCCGTCCTCGGGGAGGGTGCAGACCCGGCGGGAGCGCTCGGGATCGCCAAAGCCATCGCCATCGCGGTCGAGGTAGGCGACGATCGCGACCCCCTCGTCGATCTGGCCATTGCAGTTGTTGTCGACCCCGTCACAGACCTCTTCTGCACCGCGGTACACGGTGGGATCGGCGTCGTCGCAGTCTGCGCGGCCGGACTTGCCATCGGCGTCGAGATCCGCGCAGCCACCGAGCAGAGCGAGCGCGAAGAATAGGGAGACTCGTGAACCCAACGAAGCACCTTCCAGATCGTGAAAGTGCCCCTCCGGACCGACGGTCGCAACCTCAATCCCGACTACGGCGTCTGGATTTCCGGTCTGGGCACGGATATTTCGTCGAGAAGAGCCCCGTTCTCATCGAAAAATGCCAGGTTCATACTCTTGTCTAGCGAGATCCATACAAACCCGGGTACCGCGTGACCCGATCTTAGCTGATTGCCTCGGTCGACCAGCTCTCTGGCGCTGGACCCGGAACCACTGACGATGAGCTCGAGGCCGTTGTGCTGGAGACTCTGGAGGTTGTGGTCGTGCCCGGCGATGTAGAGGTGGGCGCGGCCCTGGACGTGCTCTGAGAACAGCGTCTGGAGCGCGTTGCCGGACGCATAGGGAAGGTTGGACCATCCCTCATAGGTACCTGCGTTTCCATGCGGTCCGTTGGAGCGGTAGGGATGATGACCGAATACCACCCGCCACCGGTCCAGGGGATCGTCGCCGCCGAGGGTCTCATCGAGCCAATCGGACTGGGGTTGAAGCCCATTCCAGAACACGGCATCGGTGTCGAGCGCCCAGAATGCGGCCTGGCCCACACCAAACCGGTAGTAGCTTTGAGGCAGGTGGAAGCGGTCCTGTCGCGCGGCCCAGTCGATCTGATGCTGGGCGTTGGCGAGGAGGTGTCGTCGCCCGTAGTCGTGGTTGCCGAGCACGGCGTAGAATTCCAGATCGACGTCGGCGAAGGCCTCGGTGAACACCTGATCCATCCGGGGGTCGTCGGGGCGGGTCATGCCATCGGGGTAGAGGTTGTCACCGAGCAGGAGCCCAAAGTCGCAACCCCGAGCCTGGCAGACGGAACCGATGGCTCGGGCGACGGCCCGTTGGGAAGAGCTGGGGTTGCCGATATCTCCGACGACTACGAACCGCACCGCGTGCTTGTCCTGACGGGCCAACTCGATTCGATGATCGACGGCAACCGGAGGGGAAGGGGAGCAAGCCAGCGCGAAGAGCCACACAGCGATCCCGTAACGGTGTTCAGCGCTGCACGACGCCGGCCTGCCCGAACTGAGAGATCACGGCGGCGACGAGGTCTTCGAGGGCACGATTCACTTCCTCTGCCGAACGGTCCTGCTCGGTATTGTCGAATACGAGCGAGTAGGTGATCGCTCGGCGCGGGGAGCCATCTGGACCGTCGTGGTCGAAGCGATCGAAGATCTGTACCCGGGTGAGCCACTCGGGCCCGAAGGCGTCGATCTCGGTGGCGATGGACTGGGCTTCGACTCCGGAGGGAAGAGAGAAGGTCAGCTTACGCTCGATCGGGTGGCTATTCGAGGGCTCCACATAGGCGGGGGCGGAACCCTGGGCGAGCAGAGCATCCGAACGGATCTCCAGGTAGCAGGGTCGTGCCCGCTTGATCTTGAAGTTCTTCAGGACTCGGGGGTGTACCTCTCCGACGATACCGACCCGGGCGCCATCCAGGGTGATGGAGGCCTGTCTGCCGGGGTGCAGCACGGTGTGGAGCGGATCGGAGGGGTTGGCCAGATCGACCCGAAGATTGAGCCCCAGCTCGACGCCGAGCTCTTGCACGATGCCCTTGAGGAAGAGGGGCGTGATCTCGTCGGTGGACTGCCAGGAGTTCGGGGTGACGCGGCCCGAGGCGATCGCCCATAGCAACGGCCTCTCCTTACAGGGCGAGTGCGCTCTGTCGGCGACCTTCACCTCCACGGGGTGGAAGGTCCGGGTCCACTCGAAGAGCTTCACATCGGTGGTTCGCATCGTCGCATTGGAGGCGATCGCGGACACAGCCTGAGCGAGGCAGTTGTTCTTGAGCAGCGAGTACGCACGATCGAGGGAGTTGGCGGTGGAGACGTGCTCGTTGAGGGGATGGAGCTCGTCCACGCCCAGCCCCTCGATGGCCCAGCTGCCGTAGAACCCGTCGGTGAAGACCTCGTAGAAGCCGTTGCCCACGAGGACTTCATCGACCGCAGCCCTCCGGACCTCGGCCGGGCTCGGGAGGGTGCCGAGTCCGACGGGTGGAAGTGAGGTGGACAGCGCGTTGTAGCCGAGACTCTTGGCGATTTCTTCGTACAGGTCCGCGGGAAAGCCCACATCCCAGATGCGCCAGGACGGAACCCGTGCGGCGAGCGTGTCGCCATCGAAGCTGACCTCGAATCCGTATCGCTCGAGGATCTCGGCGATCTGGGTTCCCTCGAGGGAGAGGTCGAGGAAGGCATTGGTACCGGTGGTCGTGATGTGAATGACCCGATTGGGGTCCTCCCAGACTCCGACGCGACTCGTGCCTCCATCCCGCTGCCACCCGACCGACTCCAACAGGTGCACGACCCGCCCGGCGCCGAGGATGGCGCGCTCTGGATCGGCGCCACGCTCGAAGCGAGCGGCGCTGTCGGTGTGGATACCGAGCGCTCTGGACGCCTTGCGAACACAGATCGGATCGAAGGTGGCGCTCTCGATGATGAGTCGGGTTGTCGCCTCCGTAGCTTTGGAGTCCTCGCAGCCGATGACGCCCGCGATGGCCAGGATCTTCGAGTTGTCTGCGATGACCAGGGTGCCCTCTGGGAGCTCGACTCGGTCCTCGGTGAACAGCGGCCAAGCGGTCTCGCCGGAGCGGGAGAGGCGGATGATGATCGGGCCGTCCACCTTGTCCGCGTCGAATGCGTGGGTGGGCTGGCCGAGCTCGATATTGGCGAGGTTGGTGGCGTCCACAGAGGCCGAGATCGAGTGAATTCCCGCAGCCTCGAGGGGCCGGAGCTGCTCTGGACTGAGATCGCGGACCTCGCCGGTGCGCTCCATGAGTGTGGCGGTATACGTGAGCACCAACGGGGTGTGTCGCTCTACAGGCCAGCTGCCGACGGATACATCCAGCGGGGTGGTGGCGACCGAGCGCAATCCGAGTCCAGTGCGGCCGGTGATCTCCCGAGCGATTCCCTCGTAGCAGTGATGGTCGCCGCGATTGGCGAGGAGCTCGAGGGTAAAGGTGAGCGGCCCTTCGATTTCCTCGACCCGCTTCACCTCGAGACCGAGGTCGTCGAGGAGGAGCCGGAGCTCGCGGTTGTCGGTGGGCAGGTCTGTGAAACGCTCGAGGACGTCGCGTGCAACGCGCATCATCCACCTCTCTTGAGTGTGCGCATGACGCGCTGATCCTGCTCGTACAGCGAGCGCACCTTGCTGGCACCGGTTTTTTGGGCTGCCATTCGCGTGGTACCGAGGCCGAATGCGATCCCCGTGACCTGTTCGGGGTCGTAGCCGAACTCCAAGAGAAGCTTGGGGTGCACCATCCCCGCACCCAGGATCGTGACCCAGCCCGCACCGTGACAGGCTTCGCACTGCCTGCCCATGTCCAACCCGTGTCCATGGCAGACCGAGCACTCGAGATCGACGCCGACCGAAGGCTCGGTATAGGGGTAGAACTTGGGCTTGAAGCGGATTCGATGATCCCCGTAGAGAGCGCGAGCGATGAAGCTGAGTGTGCCCTTGAGGTGAGCGAAGCTCAGCCCGCGATCGAGCCAGATGCCCTCGAACTGGTGGAACATCGCGAGGTGCGTGGCGTCGACGGCCTCGTTTCGGTACACGCGCCCATAGGAAGCGACTCGAATCGGGAGCTGGGGTTGGCGCTCGAGCACCCGGGCCTGGACCGTGGTGGTGTGGGACCGAAGCAGCCAGCCACCCTGCACCCAGAAGGTATCCTGCATGTCGCGGGCGGGGTGGTGCTCTGGGATGTTGAGGGCATCGAAGTTGTAGAACGGATGCTCGACCTCTGGTCCGTCGACGAACTCGAAGCCGAGCTGGCGCATGACCGCCATGCAGCGCTCCTCGACGAGGGTGAGCGGGTGGCGCGCACCGCGGGGCATCGCGAGCCCGGGCATGGTGAGATCCATCCACTCCGATGCCAGCTTCTGTTCGAGCGCCTTGGCCTCGATCGAGGTCGCCGCGGACTGAATGGCTGCCTCGATCTGTGCGGCGGCGGCGTTGATCGACGCCGCCACGGCGGGCCGGTCGGCTGGGTCGACCGTGCGAAGCCCCTTGAGCAACTGCTTCACCGGGCTCTTCTTGCCCGTGTGGCGCCGCTTGAGTGTGTCGAGATCTGCGGGGCTGCTGGCCTGTGCGAGCTCGCCATGGAACGCGTCCAGGATCGATTGGACATCGGGGGTCGACATCGTTCCTCCAGAGCCACCCCGGTAACCGGGGGACGTCCCGGATGACAGCTGATGACGAACCCAGACCTCGGGTGGGCGGTCAGACCCCTACATTCCAGATGCACAGGGGAGAGATCATGTCCTTCGGAGAGTTCCAGACGCGGTTGATCGGGGTCGCGGTAGGTTGGGCGGGCTTCGCATTGCTCTTGGTCGTGTCCAAGCCGGATCTGTTCTTCGGCTGCTGAGCGGTCGGTCGTCGACCGGGGCCTCCCACCGTGGCAGGGTAGGGGAGAACGGAGGGTCCCCAACCCGAGATGAAGCTCGTCGTCGACACCCGGGCAGCTGCACTGCTCGCGCCCGTGCGCGGTCTGATCGAGGCCGCAGCGGCTCAGATCCCCGATGCTCCGCGGATGGACGTCACCGTCGGCCCGGTAGAGGGATTTGCTCAGCGGCACGGGAAGATCATCGTTCTCTCCGAGGGGCTGGAGGGGCCGGGCATCCACCACCCCGCCGAGCCCGACGGCCCGCTGCCGCGAATGGACCGATGGCGTCGAGCGGCGTGCTCTGTGCTGGAGTTGGCGGCGGCCGAGGGAATCGCGGCGTCGATGGACCGGGAGAGGGGATCGGATTGGCGGTGGATCGGACTCGCCCTGGACATGGTCGACACCGTGGCACCTTCGCTGCGGTGCGGGCTGCCCGGAGTCAGCCTGGCCATCCAGACCGGCGCACCGGGTCTGTACCCGGCCGCCGGGGTTGCGGTGATGAAGGCGGCGCGCGCCCGTGGTGACGACCCGTGGAACTTCGGCCGGCAGCTCATCGATGGAGCCATGTTGTCGACCGAGGAGTGGCTGCGGATGGGAGAGTGGGTGTTCGCCAAGGCACCGGCGCTGCTTCCGGTGCCAGTGGAGCGCGTCCAGGACATCGATATCCCCTGTGCGATCGATGCTTGGCGGTGGCAGCCGCTAGGGATTCCCGCACACTCGCGCGGAGGCCGGATCGAGGTCGAGGGGCCGGGGGCTGTGGCCGATGAGTGGGCCGTGGCCGGGGCAGAACACCGCACTCTGGCGGGATCTACCGATGGGGTGGTGCAGTTTGGCGCTCACTCGGGCGGCCCAACCGGAGAGTGGGTGGTGACCAGTGCCGAGGGCTTCGGTCAGGTCATGGGTGCCCGCGGAGTGAGCTTCCGGTTCGACGGGAGTGGGGGGATGGAGCTCACCTTCTCCGATGCCTTTGTCGGCCCACTGGCGGCCGTGGCCATGGCGGAGGAGGTCGGAACCTCGGGGTTGGCGCGGGGAAGGTGGTCCGTCGCCGGGCCCTGGAGGGTGGCCTTCTCCGAGATCGACGACAGCGCGCTCACGTTCCACGGCCGAGCGCGAGGAGCCTTCAGGCTGCCGGCTCGGGGCTTCGGAATCGCCGCCTGGCTGGAGGCGCTCGAGGGGGAGCCATGGGCCTGGCAGCTGAACGGAGAACGGTTGGTTCTTCGTGGGAAGATGCTCGACGCGTGGGTGGATGTCAGGCTGCGGAAGGCTTGACACCCCCGCGTTCAGCTGATGACGGAGACGCCCAGGGAGAACGGGTGCTCATCGATGGAGCCAGCCGGATCCGAGGTGAGCGGGTGCGCGGCGAAGGTGGATGCCAGCACCTCTTTGGAGATGTGCTCCCGGTACCGGTTGGCCGCTGCGATCAGCACCGCGTCGCCGTAGACCTCCACAGCGATGCGGTCGGTGTAGCCGAGCTTCATGTCTTTTCGGGCGGTCTGGATTCGGTTCACCAGCTCCCGTGACAGGCCTTCTTCGCGCAGATCGTCGTCGAGATCGGCGTGAAGTGCGACCACCGCACTGGCCGAGCCCGCAGCCTGGAAGTGCTCTCGCGGCTTGACCGAGACCATCACATCGTCATCGGTGAGCAGGATGGTGCCGGATGGGAGCTCGACCTCGAATCCGCCCTCCATGGTGGCGGCTCGGATCTGTGCTGGATCGGCCTTCGCGATCGCAGCGGCACACAGCTTCATCTCCTTACCGAGGCGCTTGCCGAGCGCACGGAAGTTCGGCTTGACCACGAACTCGACGAACTCATCGGCGCGGGTGGAGAAGTGGATCTCCCGGACATTGAGCTCCTGCTCGAGCAGGAACAGGAGCTCTGAGAGGCCCTGTCGGTTCGAGCTGTCGGCCAGCACCACCTCAGCGGCCCGAAGGGGCTGACGGACCCGGACGCCGACCGCGGAACGCGCGGCCAGGCCGAGGCTGGCGAGCTCTCGAACGAGGCTCATCCGCTCTTGGAGAGCGACCTGCTCTGCGGTGAGCGCTTCGACCGCAGGCCAGTCCTGAAGGTGAACGCTGCCCTGGTCGGTGAGACGGGTGAACAGCGCATCCGCCAGGAAGGGCACGAAGGGAGCGATGAGCTTGGAGAGGCCCACCAGCACGTCGTAGAGCGTCCACAGCGCAGCGATATTGTCCTCCCCTCCGGACCAGAAGCGGGCGCGGCTGCGGCGCACATACCAGTTGGAGAGCCCGTCTACGAAGGCGGTGATGGCGCGTGCGGCCTCGAACAGGGCGTACGCGTCGAGGTGCTCGGTGACGGAGATCGCGGTGGCGGCGAACTCGGCGCGAATCCATTGATCGAGCACATTCCCGGTATCTATGCGAGGGGTACTGGTGGGGTCGAACCCTTCGATATCCGCGTAGATTGCGAAGAATGAGTACACATTCCCGAGGCGAAGGTGGAACTCGCGTTGACCTTCCCGGATGGCTCTGAGCGAGAGCCGGGTGTCTGTCCAGGGCGGGTTGGAGGCATAGAATAGCCACCGGAATGCGTCGGCGCCGGGGGGCTGGAAGGGGGCATGGACCCAGGCCGTTCCGTCGATGCCCAGGCTGGCGATGTCGTCGGGGTGGGCGCCGATAGTCTCCTTTCCGTAAGACTTCCGAGCGACGAGTGACACTTCGAGGCGATCTCCCTCGAACTCCTGGACAGAGAGGGATAGCTTCTCCTTCTTCCCGAGGTCGATGCTACGCACCGCGGCCTTCACCAGACCGATGGTGCCGCGGGGAAGATCGGGATCGGGGACCACCGTCATCTTCATCCGGCCGCGAAGCACGAGGTTCGGGCTGGTGTAGTTCCCGACGCTCTTCGACTCCTTCTTCCCGTCCATATCCCCGACCATGCCCAGCACGATGCAGTTGCGGTAGGGATGAGGCAGGCCGGGATCTTCGATGTCGAACTCTGCGAGCGTGTCGGCGTCGAAGAGCATGGTGCTGATCATCATCAGCGAGTAGAACCAGCCGCGGGTCTGGTCGACGGCCTCACTGATGAAGTCGGCGGGGAAGGCCTGGCGGAACTCTTCGATATTCTGGTGGGGGAAGCCCCACTGGGCGAAAGGCATGCAGCCCGAATCGAACCAGCAGTCGATGACCTCGGGGACCCGGTGCATGGTCGAGTCGCAGCAGGGGCAGCCGACCGTGATCTTGTCGACCCAGGGCTTGTGAATCTGCAGGTGCTCGTCCACATCCGGGTCGATCCCTTCGGCTCCTCGGTTCTTGAGCGCGGCCATGGAGGGGAAGGCCTCGGTGTGGTCGCACGAATCGCAGCGCCAGATGGGCAGAGGCGTGCCCCAGAAGCGCTCGCGGGAGAGCGCCCAGTCGACATTGTTGCGGAGGAAGTCCCCGAAGCGCCCCTCCTTGATGTGTTCGGGCAGCCAGTTCACGGCCTGGTTGTTGGCCAGCACCCGGTCCTTGAACTCTGTGGTCCGGATGAACCAGCCCGGCCGGGCCAGCTGGAGCAGTGGGTCGTCCTTGGAGCGTGGGGAGAAGGGGTAGCTGTGGCGTACTGTGCCGCGATGGAACATGAGCCCGCGCTCGGTGAGGTCGGCCATGATGGGCTTGTCGGCCGCCTTGAAGTAGGTCCCAGCCAGCCAATCGGGCAGTCCATCTTGCAGGAAGTGTCCATCGGAGGCGACGAGCTGGACCATCGCGAGACCCTCGGTCTTGCCGAGGTCGAAGTCAGCCTCACCGTAGCCCGGGGCGGTGTGCACGATGCCCGAGCCTGCGTCCAGGGTGACGTGGTCTGCTGCAACGACCACATAGGCGCGACCCTTTGGGGCGGCGAAGTCGTAGAGCGGGGTGTACTCGAGCCCGACCAGCTCGGAGCCCTTGCAGACGCGGATCACCTCGCCCTCGGGCTTGAGCGACTCGGCGGCGATGAGCACCTGACCGTCTTCGGTGCGGACCCAGGCGTAGTCGAGATCGGGTCCTACCGCGAGGGCGACGTTGCTGGGGAGCGTCCACGGAGTGGTGGTCCAGGCCAGGAAGAAGGTGTTTTCCTGCCCCTTGACCGCGAAGCGTACCGTGACGGAGGGGTCGTCGACGTCACGGTAGCCCTCGCCGACCTCGTGGGCGGAGAGCGCGGTGCCTCCTTCGGGCCACCACCACACACTCTTATGGCCCTGATAGAGCAGTCCGCGATCGAAGAGCTTGGACAGCGCCCACCACACGCTCTCTACATAGGAACGGTGGTAGGTGACGTAGGCCTCGTCGAGGTTGACCCAGAAGCCGACCCGCTCGGTGAGCTGTTCCCACTCGGTGGTGTACTTGAAGACGGAGTCCACACATTTGCGGGCGAAGGGCTCGAGTCCGTAGGCGACGACGGCCTCTCGGGCATTGCGGAACTCCCCACCGGAGCGGACCCCGAGCTCCTTCTCGACCTCGATCTCGACAGGAAGCCCGTGGGTGTCCCAGCCCGCCTTCCGATCGACGCGGTAGCCCCGCATGGTCTTGTATCGGGGGAAGAGATCCTTGATCACGCGGGTGAGCACGTGACCGTTGTGGGGGGTGCCGTTGGCCGTAGGGGGCCCCTCGTAGAAGACGAAGCGCGGCGCGTCGGCTCGAGCCTGCAGGCTCGCCTTGAAGACGTCGTCTACTTTCCACTGGTTGAGGACCTCCTCCTCCAGCTCTACAGGGGAGAGAAGTTCGCGGAACATGGGTGCCTCCGGGGCAGCGAATGCATCTAGCGCACCCGGTTCGGATATTCATGCTGTAGGATGCGTCAACGGGGGTTCGTGTATGTCGTTCAAGACGTCCGTCCTGATTTGGGTGGTGGCAGCAGTAACGTTGACTGGGTGCGGATCCGCGCCAGACAAGCCGGGAGATCCGGTGGACTCGGCGAGTGGATCGTCTGGCGCAGACGCTCTGACTCTTCCCACAGGCGATCTCGATCTCGCCGCCCTGGATGGCGACGAGACCACCCTCGCGGACTGCACCGATGGCTCGGATAACGGGTCGGATGGGCTCGCCGATTGCGACGACGAAGACTGTCTGGCGTTCTGTACGGACTCCGATGGGGATGGCTACTGCGAGGTCGGTGCGGATACCGATGCCAGCGGGGCCTGCGACAACACGGAGATCAACGCCGCCACCCAGGACTGCGCAGAAGGGGATGCGACGGTCTTCCCCGGTAGCCCCGATGAGTCGACCACGCCGACTGCGGCGTTCTGCACCGATACCCTGGACAACGACTGCGATGGGCTCCCTGATCTGGTGGATCCAGACTGCCAGCTCGCAGATGTCGACAACGATGTCGACGGGTACTGCGAGAACGGGTTCCGGGACAACAACACCGACGGCATCTGCGCGGAGGGAGGCGGCGGCGAGATCGATTGTGATGACAACATCACCGATGGGTCGAGTTCTGTTCCCAATGGCACGGCGGAGACGACCTACGCCCTCTGCAATGACGGATATGACAACGACTGCGCCAACGGCGGCGGGGACTATGGTGCGGATGCCAGCTGTGCTCTGTTCGACGGCACCGAGGACAACTTCGCCGACTGTACAGATGGGGTCGACAACGATGGCGATGGCGACCCGGATGGAGCTGATGCCGGCTGCACGGCCTACTACGACAATGATGGCGATACCTACTGTGAAGATGGAACCAACTGCGCGGGGGGCGCGACCCCGGGCGACTGTGATGACGATCCGGTAGTGGGGGACAACTCGGTTCCGGGTGGTACGGCCGAGACCACCTTCGCCCTCTGCAGCGACGGCTACGACAACGACTGTGCCGGCGGTGCCGATGCGCTGGACACGAACTGCAGCTCTTGGACCGATGGGGATAGTGACGGGTTCTGTGCAGACGGAACCAACTGCATCGACGGGTCGACCCCCGGCGACTGCGCCGATGGGGATGGTCAGGTTTACCCTGGGAACACAGACGAAGAGACGAATGTCAACTTCACGATCTGTTCGGACCTGAAAGACAACGACTGCTCCGAGGGAACGGATGCAACCGATCCCGACTGCGCCGCCTTCACGGGAGCCGAGAACACCTTCGCCACCTGCACCGATGGGCTCGACAACGACGGAGACGGGGATCCGGACGGCGCAGACTCCGAGTGTTCGCCGTTCTACGATGATGATGGCGATACCTACTGCGAAGATCCAACCAACTGCGCCGGGGGAGCTACCCCTGGAGATTGCGATGACGACCCCGTGGTGGGGGCCAACTCTGTGCCCGGCGGCGCCTCCGAGGCGAGCTTTGCGCTGTGCAGTGACGGGTACGACAACGACTGCGGAAACGGCGGTGCCGATGCCGCTGATGGGAGCTGTAGTCCGTGGGTCGACGACGACGGCGATGGGTTCTGCGAGGACGGCTCCAACTGTGTGACCGGGCTTCCTGGAGACTGTGATGATGATCCGGTCGTGGGAAGCAACTCGGTACCCGGTGGAACCTCCGAGGCGACCTTTGCCCTGTGCAGCGACGGCTACGACAACGACTGCGCCGGCGGCGCGGACGTGGCAGATTCCAACTGCGGCCCCTGGGTCGATGACGACGGGGACGGCTACTGCGAAGATGGAAGCAGCTGCGTGACGGGGCTTCCCGGAGATTGCGATGACGACCCCGTCGTGGGCGACAATTCCGTTCCCAATGGGCTGACCGAGACGACCTATGGCCGATGCAGCGACGGCTACGACAACGACTGCGTGGGCGGCACGGATGCAACCGACTCCAACTGCACCCCGTGGCTCGACAACGATGGGGATGGGTTCTGCGAAGACGCCACCAACTGCGTCACGGGCTCACCTGGGGACTGTATGGATGTGGGCGCAGGAGCCGATCAGGCCTATCCAGGAAACACGGACGAGGAGTCCACTGCGGGGGCAGCCAACTGCACCGACGGATTGGACAACGACTGCGCCGAAGGTCCGGACGCTCTCGATCTGGATTGCGCGCCCTACGTGACCGAGGACTCGGCCGTGAACTGCAGCGATGGTGTCGACAACGATGGGGATGGAGACCCCGATGGCGCGGACAGTGGCTGCCTACCCTTCTATGACAACGACGGCGATGGCTACTGCGACGACCTGGTCAGCTGCGCCGATGGCACGAGTCCGGGTGACTGCCTGGATAGCAACTTGAGCGTCAACCCGGGAGCCACCGAGAACACGGCTGTGGATTGCGCCGACCTCCTGGACAACGACTGCTTCGAGGGGGCCGACGCTGCCTCTTCGAGCTGCGACCCCTTCGAGGACAACGACGGGGATGGCTACTGTGAGTCGGCCAGCTGCATCACCGGTGTGCCGGGGGACTGCAACGACACCAGCACCAACAGTGAGCGGGCCTACCCGGGCAACACACAAGAGGGCACGACGGCGAATCTCACGAACTGCACCGATGGCCTGGACAACGACTGTATCCAGGGACCCGACTCCAACGATCCGGACTGCACGCCCTTTGGCGGAGTAGAGGACAACTACGCCCTGTGTACGGATGGCTTCGACAACGACGGTGACAGCCTGATCGACTACCCGAACGACCCGGAGTGCGATCTCTACACGGGCAACGAGGACACCTTCACGCTGTGCAACGATCCTGTCGACAACGATGGCGATGGGGACATCGGGGTCGCGGATTCGGACTGTGCGCCTTGGGTCGACAACGACGGAGATGGCTACTGTGAGTCGGCGCAATGCATCGATGGCTCTCTGCCCGCTGACTGCAATGATGGCGTGGTTGAGGCAGCCCCCAACAATACGGAGGACTCTTTCGCGCTGTGCAGCGACGGTGGAATCGACAATGACTGCGATGGATTCTCTGATTCCGCTGATTCCGACTGCTTCCCCTGGGTCGACAACGACGGCGATGGTTACTGCGAGAACGGGTCGAACTGCGTCGACGGGTCGGCCGCCGGGGACTGCAATGACAGCGAGGCGGGCGAGTCTCCGGGGCTCAACGAGACCACCTTGGCGGTGTGCGGCGACGGTCTGAACAATGACTGCGATGCCAACACCGACTCCGGGGACAGCGGCTGCTTCCCTTGGGTCGACAACGACGGCGACGGTAACTGCGAGAACGGATCCACCTGTGTGGACGGTTCGGCTCCGGGCGACTGCAACGACGGCGAGGCCGGCGAAGATCCGGACAATAGCGAGAACACGCTCGTGCTGTGTGATGACACGCTGGACAACGACTGCTCGGGCTTCACAGATGGCGGGGACAACGCTTGTGCGCCATGGAATGACGATGATGGAGATGGCTACTGCGAGGCCTCGAATGGGTGTATCGGCGGCCTACCCACCGACGACTGCGACGACTCGACGGGCACTCGCTCTCCAGGCAACACGGAGGACACATTCCCGCTATGCGACGACAATATCGACAACGACTGCAACTTCAATGGCGATGAGGCGGACACGGCCTGTGAGCCCTGGGCAGACAACGACTTCGATGGGTACTGCGAGGACCCCACCAGCTGTATCAACGGTCTCCTCACTGGGGACTGCGATGACGCTGTGGCGGGTGAGTCCCCCGGGCTCCCTGAGAACACTTTCGCCCTGTGCAACGACGCCCTGGACAATGACTGCGACGGCAACACCGGGGCATCGGACAGCGACTGTGCGCCCTGGGTAGATGACGATGGCGATGGTCAGTGCGAGTCCAGCAGCTGTGTAGATGGCTCGCCGGGTGGCACCCCAGACTGTGATGACACCGACGCCGACGAGTTCGTGCGGGCTGCCGAGGATACGGCGGACTGCAACGACATGAAGGACAACGACTGCGACACCAACATCGATCTCGCCGACAGCGACTGTGGCGGCATCGAGGATCTCGACAACGACGGGTACTGTCCCAATGGCCGGGACATCAACAACGACGGGGTCTGCACGACGGCCGCGGAGACCGCGGCTCAAGCGGACTGTGAAGAGGGCAACTCCGGCCGCTACCCTGGCAACACTGAGGTCGTGGCGGACAATATCGACCAGGACTGCGACTTCGGAGACGACTGCTACCTCGACAATGACAACGACGACTTCGGCATCGGCACCGTGGTGCAGGCATCCACAATCGATTGTGCAACAGAGGCGAATGTCTCGCGCTTCAACAACGACTGTGATGACAACGAGGTCACGACCTACCCGGGTGCCCCGGAGTCCGCGGGCGACGGCGTCGATCAGGACTGCAACAACACGGATATGTGCTACCGCGACGACGACAACGACAACTTCGGTCAGACCACCTTGTTGGATGGCCTGTCGCTGTCCTGTATCAGTGACCTGGGACGCGCACCGGTGAATACCGACTGCGATGATGGTGCGCCGAACAACTTCCCGGGCAATGTCGAGGTCTGTGATGGGGTCGACAACAACTGTGCGGCCGGTGCCGATGAGCCTGGGCCCCAGGTCTCCTACTCCTCCTGGTACCTCGACTCGGACGGCGACAACCACGGTGACGCTGCGAACCTCGTGAGCACCTGCGATGGGGCGCCGATCGGCTACGTCGCCAGCAGCGATGACTGCGATGATGCGGACGGGATCAACTACCCCGGCAATACCGAGATCTGCGACGGGCAAGACAACGACTGCAACGGACTCGATGATGCCGGCAACCCGGGCACGAACAACTGGGAGACCGACAACGACGGCGATGGCCAGCGGGAGTGCGAGGCGGACTGTGATGATGCGAACCCGAACCGGTTCAATGGTAATCTAGAAACGCCTGCAAACAACCTGGATAATGACTGCGACAACCGAGAGCTGTGCTATGTCGATACCGACCTGGACACCTTTGGGAATAGCGGTGGCGCAACCCAGCTATCCTCGACGGGAGCGCCGGCCTGGAGCTGTACGGCATCCGGGCTCTCCTCCGCCAACGACGACTGCAATGACGCGGATCCGAACATCAATGTGGCCGCACCGGAGGGGATCGCGGACAATGTCGACCAGAACTGTGATGGCATCGAGCTCTGCTACCAAGACGCGGACAACGACACCCACGGCATCGAGTCTGGCCTCACGGTCAACAGCCCCAACCTGATCTGCACGGACTCGGGGGAGAGTGGGATCGCCGACGACTGTGATGACACCGAGCCCACCATCTACACCGGTGCCCCGGAGATCCTGTTCGATGGTATCGACCAGGACTGCAATGGAGTGGATGCGGTGGAGTGCTTTACGGACTCCGACGGTGATCAGGTGGGTGTGAACGTGCCTTTCATTGGGGCGGGAATCGACGGTGACTGCCTCGATGCCGGAGAGTCCTACTCTTCTGCGGACTGCAACGACGGCGACCCGAGCGTGCATCCCGGTTTTGTTCTCGCGAACGTCATCACGATCGCCGCTGGCACCGAGATCTGTGGCGATGGCGTCGATTCGGACTGCGATGGCCAGAACGGCCCCAACTGGGACGATGATGGCGATGGACTCACCTACAATGAGGAGACCCCACTCGGTCTCGACGACTGTGACCCGGATGTGGATGGTGACACTCTCGTCGACGGGGTCGAAGTGGCCAACGGCTCGGATCCGACCAACCCGGACACCGACGGCGATAGCGTGACCGACGATCGCGAGTACACGACGGGGGCCAACCCCTCGCCGCGGTTCACCGACTCCGACAGCGATCCCGACTACAACGACACGGACGATGACAACGACGGCATTCCGACCATCCTGGAGGAGCCGAACGGCAACACCGATGGTGATGGCCAGCCGGACTTCCGTGACGACGATGATGACGACGACGGGATCCCCACCATCGAAGAAGGGGACGCCAGTCAGAACACCGATGGCGATGCCCTGCCGAACTACCGCGACGAGGATGATGACGATGACAGCATCCTCACCATCATCGAAGAGCAGTTCAACAATGGCCGCGGTATCGACTTCGACTCCGATGGCTTGTTCGGCTACCTCGATGCCGACTCTGACGACGACGGTGTCAGCGATGGCATCGAGTGGTTCGCGGCCAGCCGCTGCCCGTCCCAGCCGCCTACCGGTGGTCCTTGCAACTTCGATGGCGCCGGCGGTCCGGACATCCAGGACACCGACGATGACAACGACACCATCCTGACCCTTGTAGAGGGAGACGAGACGGTCGACACCGATGGGGATGGAACCCCGGACTACCTGGACCTGGACTCCGATGCGGACACGATCGACGATGAGGTGGAGGCAGCATCGGGTTGTATGAACCCGAAGAGCACGGACACCGACTCCGATACCGTCGAGGACGGGGTTGAGTTCGGCTTCGGTCCAGGTGCGGACAACACCGACGCGATCAACACCTCGCCCTACTTCGATGACCTCATCGACCCGTGTGACCCCGATGATGATGGAGACACCATCCTCACCTTGGAAGAGGTCGGCCGGAACACCGACGCTCCCGCATCGCTCCCCGCCGATCTACAGGCGGCTGAAGCGACCCTGGGTCAGGCCATCGGTGATGACATCCCGGACTACCTCGATCGCGACGACGATGGGGATGGTGTGCCGACCTGGTTCGAGGACCTCAATGCCGACCAGAGCGCTCTGAACGACGACACTGATGGAGACGGCACGCCAGACGCGCTCGACTTCGATGATGACAATGACAACATCGAGTCCTTCTTCGAAGAGTTCTTCATCACCGACCGCCTCTACGAGGACAGCGACTTCGATGATGTCCGCGACGATATCGAGTGGGGCTGTCCGGTGGGGACTTGTGTGGGGGGCAGGACCAAGCTCCAGCCACGGAACACGGATGCCGAGGCAAACGCCGGAGCAGGCGCGTACTCCTGTGTCCGCAACGCCCAGAACCCGTCGGCCTCTGCGCTGTGGCTCATCAGCGAAGGCAACGCGGACTCCGACCTCGATGTGCTCGACCCCGATGATGACAACGATGGCCTCTACACCGGCTTTATTCCCGTCGGAGGCATCCTGTCGGAGTTCGGAAATAGCGTCGATGATGACGGAGACGGAATCCCGTCCTACCGCGATCTCGACGCGGACGATGACAGCTTCATCGACCTGGATGGGGACGGCAATATCGACACCTCACAGCGTCCGGATGCCTGCGAGTCTTCGGAAGACTGGGACAATGACACCATTCCCAACTGGATCGACCGCAACGACTTCGATGGCGAGACCGGAGATCCCGATGGGGACAACCTGGTCACTGCGGTCGAGCTGGAGCTGGGTACCAATCCGGGTAACCCCGACTCCGATGGGGACGGTGTGCTCGATTGCCAGGAGGCCCTGCCTGCTGGATTCGTCAATCCCGTCACGCTTGCGACGGTGATCTGCCCGGATGTGGCGGGTGACCAGGATATCGACCTCGATACCTGGATGGCCCAGGGGTGGACCGCTCCGGATACCGACTTCGACGGCATCATCGATGTGCTCGACGAGGACGACGACGGGGACGGCATTCCGAGTTCTGTGGAGGTCTACCAAGGCATCAACGCAGACGGGACCCTCGGTGTGAACTTCTGGTGCCCCAACTCGCCTGTGGAAGAACGCCCGTCCCTCGAGTTCCGTGATGTCCAGACCGACCCCAACCTCGATCCCATCTTGGAGCACGTCTACGAGTGCCCGGTCTTCGATCCTCTCGATCCCGACAACACCGCCGAATTTGTGACCATCAACCCGGACGCGATCGATCGGGATGGCGACGGGATCACCAACCGCCTCGACAGCGATGATGACGGGGATGGGGTGCCCACGCGCCTCGAGGATCCCAACGGGAACGGCGAATACTTCGATCTCGGCGAGTCCTACGACGATCCGAATGATGACGACACCGATGGCGATGGCATCCTCGAGTACCTCGATGTGAACGACTTCGATGGCCCGGTCGCAGACCCCGACAACGATGGGCTGACCAACGAGGAAGAGCAGATCATCTGCGACGCCCTCCAGCTCAGTGAGCAGGACTGCGAGCTCATCCAGACCGACGCGGATGTCGACAACGACGGCATCGCGGACATCTACGAGGTGGGCGATCCCAACAATCCCACCGACACCGATGGAGACGGCATCGCCGACATCTTCGATGATGACGATGACAACGACTGTATCCCCAGCTCCGAGGAAGGCGTCGGCGACTACGACGAAGACGGTATCCCGGCGTACCAGGACGATGACTCCGACGGAGATGGCATCTCCGACAATGAGGAGTGGTTTGGGACTCCCACAGAAGAGTGCCCGCCATTCGACGACACCTTCCCCGAGGCCCTCGATGCGGACTGTGATGGCACCAAGGATGTTGCGGACTTCTTCAACGACGACGGCCCATGTGCCTTGGGCGGAGACGGCGTGGTAGTGCCTCCCGTCAAGTGTGGCTGTGACTCCAACAGCTCGGGAACCCCGATGTGGATTCTCGCGGCGCTCGGAGTGCTAGGGCTGCGGCGGCGTCGCGCGGCCTGAAGTCCGATGAGGACGGATCAGTCCTCGAACTGACCGTGCCGGCCGGCGCCATCTCGAAAGAGTGTGGCGCCGGCTTTTCCTTCATCCAGGGTGTCTACTCCCCGGCTGAATTCGGATTCGAGAGCACCCTCGATAGACTGGTCGAAGCTGTTGTACGCACTGAGGCGGTCCGCAAGCAACGCCCCCTGGGGAAACGCGCTGAGGGTGTGGGCGAGCTCGAGTGCTGCTTGCACGCTGGTTCCATCAGGGACGACGCGGGTAGCGAGTCCGATCTGCAGTGCCTCGGCGGCGTGGACGGGGCGACCGGTGAGGATGAGGTCGAGGGCACGCCCGAGCCCGATGATCCTCGGAAGCCTGAGGGTGCCTCCATCGATGAGCGGAACACCCCAGCGGCGACAGAACACTCCCAAAACAGCGCTCTCTTCGACGACTCGAAGATCACACCATGCAGCGAGCTCGAGGCCGCCGGCGACGGCATGGCCAGCGATGGCTGCAATCACCGGCTTGCGGGTGAGCATTCGAGTCGGGCCCATGGGGCCGTCGCCTTTTGCGGAGAGATGGTTGGGCTGACCTGCGGCGATAGCCTGAAGATCCGCCCCGGCGCAGAAGGTCCCACCCGCGCCGGTGAGGATCGCGACCCGAAGGGAGTCGTCCGTGTCGAAGGCGCGAAACCGATCTGCGAGCTGGGTGGCTGTCCCTCGATCGACGGCGTTTCGGCGTTCAGGACGATCGATGGTCAGCAGGAGGGTGCGACCAAGTTTCTCGGCCCGCACAGTCATTCGGGTAGGATGGGGTGGAAGTTGACCGCAGGCTCGGTGCCTTCGCTGATGGTGTAGAAGCCGTCCGTACCCCATGCGATGGACTCGCCCTGTGGTTCTTGCGCGACCGGAATCGGACAGGGCTCGGAGCGGAGGGCGGTGAGCAGATCCTGGTCGGGGTAGCGTGGCCACACGTAGGCCTCATCCAGGTAGGTACGCAGCACCAGCCCCTCGCGCACCAGGTCGCCACCGGTCACGAGTGTGGATTGGCCGAGCGGAGGTTGGCCAAATTCCAGTGTGGCCTGCCGTTCGAGCACGCCATCTGTGGCTCGGTACACGCCTGAGAGCCCGTCCATCTCCTTGGACACAATCCAGATGGAGCCATCGGTATCGACCAGCAGGGTCTCCGCATCACGCGGGCCATCCTCGTAGACCAACTTGTCCACCGTCGCGCTGATCGCGGACCCATCGGGGTCGGGCACGGGGAAAGAGTAGATGGTGACATCGATCCGGGCGCGAAGGTTGTCGCCGATGTCGCCGAAGAACATCCACGGTTCTCCGTCCGGACCGGGCCCGATCGCGAGGTCCTCGAGATCGACGAGTGAGCCTTCCACCGTGATGAAACCAAGGGGAGTTCCGGTGCGATCGAGGGCGTGAATCTTACCGGAATCACCGCTGTCGTTGTGGACCCAGAGCCGCTCGCCGATCGCGACTACGCCCGAAATCTCCGTAGCGGGCGGGGAGGGAACAACCCCGAGCACTACTGCGGGGCCGACCTCCGGGCAGGGCAGAGGGGCGGGCGGTGAGGAGGGCACGTCGGTCTCGGCCGGGGGCGGTGCCTTGCATGCAACTAGGGCCAAGATCGCGACTACCATGGAACCCTCGTGGATTGGATGCCCGGCGAGCCGGTGAGCACCGCCAATAGACGATCGATGCCGAGCGCGATCCCCGCTGTAGGGGGAAGCACTGCCACCGCATCGAGGAAGGGCTGGTCGACGGGATTGGGAGCTTCGCCGTGGGCAGCCCGGAGCGCGTTGGCCTCGTGGAAGCGGCGGTGCTGCTCGGCGCCGTCATCGAGCTCCAGGAAGGCATTGGCGAGCTCGACCCCATCGATGAACACCTCGAAGCGCTGGGCGACGGGCCACTCCCCATCATCGCGAACCTGGGCCAGCGCGGCTTGAGATGCGGGCCAGTCCTCGATGATCATTGCACCTTGGAGTCCGGGCTCGATTCGCTCGACCCAGCGGCGGAAGAAGGCGTCATCCCACCCATCTTCTGCGGCGATATCCCGAGCGGAGGCCTTGGCCAGATCGACTCCATCCTGACGGAACAGCTCGCGGATGGTGGTCCGGACGAAGGGCGCTGGTGCACGCTGACCGAGCGCGGCGGCGGTGACCTGGACCAGCTGTTCGACCTCGTCCATCAGGTCTGCGAGCTCGGCACCGACCCGGTACCACTCCAGCATCGTGAATTCGCGGCCATGCCAGGAACCCTGCTCCCGGTCTCGAAAGCATGGCCCAATTTCGTAGACCCGGGGAAGGCCGGCGGAGACCACGCGCTTGAGCGCAAACTCAGGCGAGGTCCGGAGGAAGCCGTCTGCACAGGGCAGGGGATAGAGGTGCTCTTCCATACCGGCCGAACGCACGAGCGCTGGAGTGGGCACCTCCAGGTAGCCGTGTTCGTAGAACCAGGAGCGGATCGCTTGCAGTGCGACGGCCCTTGTTCGCAGGCCGTCGGGGTTCACTTCTTCACGCGCTCGACGTAGCTACCGTCGCGCGTGTCTACCTTGACCCACTCGCCGTTCTCGACGAATAGCGGGACCTGGACTTCGGCTCCGGTGGACAGGGTGGCGGACTTGGTGGCGCCTTGGGCGGTGTTTCCGCGGACGCCGGGTTCGCAGTAGGTGATCTCCAGCTCGACGAAGTTGGGGAGCTCTGCGGTGACTGGGGCGCCGTTGAAGAACAGGATGCGGGTGACCATCTCTTCGAGCAGGAACTTGGTCGCGTTGCCGAGGGGCTTGGCGGGAATGGCGATCTGATCGAAGGTCTCCACATCCATGAAGTGGTAGTCCTCACCGTCATTGTAGAGGTATTGCATGTCGCGCTCCTCTACTTCGGCTTCCTTCATCTTCTCGCCGGTGCGGAAGGTGCGGTCGAGGGTGGCGCCGGTGATGAGATTCTTGAGCTTGGTGCGCGTGAACGCGACACCCTTGCCCGGCTTCACGAACAGGAACTCCGTGACGGTCCAGGGCGCGCCGTCGATTTCGATCTTGAGGCCCTTCTTGATGTCGGAGGTCTGATACATGGGGTCCTCTACTTTTAGCGTGCGCGTACTCGCACAACAGATCGGAGTGTGAGATGGGTCGGCGACCATATCACGGCGTCGGGCAGATGGTCGGCAGAGCAGAGGTCCTCGATCGTCGGCCGGACCTCGAATCCTGCTGGGAGCCCGTCGACAGCTCCTTTCCGGTTCGGATCACGCGGAGCTTCGCCCGCCGATCCGATCTCTCTGACCCGCTCGATCCATTGGCGATCCAGGTCCTGCCGGATCCCCGGGAACTGGAAGAGGAGGGCTTGGACGATCCTGTCGGTGAGAAGAAACGGGTTCCCATGCCGTGGTTGGTCCGCAAGTACGAGGATCGTGCGCTGCTACTGCTTACCAAGCGGTGCCATCTCTACTGCCGCTACTGTTTCCGGCGGACGCACAAGCCTGGGGAGAAGCTCGATCCCAGCGAAGACGAGATGAACGCAGCGCTGCAGTGGTTGGGGTCGTGTTCGGGTCTGCGCGAGGTGATCCTGTCTGGCGGTGACCCGTTGATTCTCACGGATACAAAACTGTTCTCGGTGATCGATCGTGTGCTCGGCTTGGGCCTGAGGGTGAGGATTCACTCTCGGGCTCCGATCACCTATCCACGACGAGTGACCGCTGAGCTCGCAGCGGGCTTGGCTCGGCGTGGCGTGTGGTTGGTCGTGCACTGCAACCACCCCGGCGAGCTAGCACCTGATGTCGATGAAGCACTCGAGATCCTGGTCGATGGTGGGGTGCCCGTGCTCAATCAGACCGTGCTGCTCCGTGGCGTCAACGACGACCCAGCTGTGCTCGTCGAGTTGTTCGAGGGCTTGGTGCGCCGTCGGGTCAGGCCTTACTACCTCCATCATCCCGATGCAGTGCGGGGGAATGCCCATTTTCGGGTTCCGATCGGGCGCGGGCTCGAGATCATGGATGAGGTCAGGAAGCAACTCGGTGGAGTGGCCCTTCCCCGGTACGTGATCGACCCCGCGTCTGGAGAGGGCAAACGGGATGTGTCGATCGGCGAGTCAACCAAGGTATAGTGGGTGCCCGGAGGAGCTTGAATGCGCCCGATCGTGCTTGCCATCGTCCTCACCGCCGTTGCGGTGTCGGGGTGTGGCAAGAAGAAGCCAGCCCAGACCACCGATGTCGAGACCATCCCCTCTGGTTTCATCGAGATCGATCTGTCAGACGAAGAAGACGAACTCGACGAGCTGCTCGGCTCCGAACTCAGCATGGCCATTGCGCCTTGTGGCGATCTGGTCCGTCTGGAGCCCGCCGCGATCATGGGTCGGCTGAAGGATCCCGAGATCCGCTGCCTCGACAAGATGCTCCGCGAGTCCGAGAAGCAGACGGTCAAGAAGAAGGTTTCCCTCGTCGTCATGAAGGATGCTTGGGCCAAGCGAGACCTCCATCGGTGGGAGGGCATCGTGAGACGGCACCTCTCCGAGATCGATCGCTCCGATCCAAGCATGTGCTACATCTTCGCGAAGCACCTGTCCAAGAAGGGTCCTGACTATATGCAGGAAGCCATCAAGTGGGCCGACATCGCGCTCGAGAACCGGGCGGTGTGGGAGGGGGACGAGTTCGTCGATCGGGTATTCAACCTGCGCAAGATGAAGGCGGTATCGGCCCACAAGGAATGGCGCTGGCTGGCTGAGAAGTACACGCTCGATCCCACCGAGGAGCTCGACCAGCTCCAGCAGACGGCGCGTAACAGAACAAAAACACTCGCTCGCGAGTGGCTGGACTACGCTCGTGAAGCCGATCGTGACATTACCAACGCCCACCAGCTCTGTATCTCAGCGGCCGGCACCGATGGTTTCTGTGACGAAGGGGATGACGGTACCTCTGAGGGCGGGGAATAGAGGGCGCCCAGGGCGCCGATTCGGCGGCCTAGCGGCCCGAGTGCTTGTTCCTTCGCTCTTCGCGTACAAAAGGTACGCTTCGTCGCTCGAAACGGCGCTCTCGAGCCGATATGCCTGCCGACTCGGCGCCCTTGTGCGGTTTTCTCTGGCGCCCTTGTCGGCTATTGGCTGTGCGAGAGGTCGGCTGTTTCGGGTTCGCCGGGGCGCTGATCGCCAGCCGGAATCTGCTCGAGCAGCCTCACCGAGCCGTCTTCGACTACGGCGTGTAGGATACGGTGGCGGCCTCTCTCAGTGCTGATGAGTTCCCGCCCCAGGGGCTCTGCCACGAGCTCGTCGATTGCGCGGAGGGTGGGCCGAGCTCCGTAGGAGCGGTCTGATTTCCAGGTCGAGCAGAGCCTGGCGACCTCGCGATCCCAGGTGAGGGTGATGCCCTGCTCGTAGCTACGTGTGCGCAGTGACTCCAGGTGGAGCTGGGCGATCGCTACCAGATCGGGCTCTGCGAGGTCGTTGAACAACACACTGTCGTCGATCCGGTTCAGCAATTCCGGGCGGAACCACTTCTTCAGCCTCTCCCTGGCGAGCTGGCGTCGACGCTCCTCGGATGTACCCCCAAAGCCCATCTTGGACTGGCCCGCTACCTCGGTTCCTGCGTTGGTGGTGATGATGAAGTAGGCCTCTCGTGCATTGACCTTCCTGCCCTCGGAGTCTGTCAACACGCCCTCGTCGAATAGAGAGAGGAACATCGCCTGCACATCGGGGTGTGCTTTCTCGAACTCGTCGAGCAGCACGACTGAGTAGGGCTGACGTCGGATGGGACCGGTGAGCTGACCCTCTTCTCCGTGGCCTGCGTAGCCGGGGGGAGCGCCCACCAGACGGCTACCGGTGAACTTCTCGGAGTACTCAGACATGTCGATGCGAATGAGCGCGTCTCCCTCGGGGAACAAGAAGTCTGCGAGGGCCTTGGCGAGCTCGGTCTTGCCTACGCCGCTGGCCCCGACGAACAGAAAGACGCCGCGTGGTCGGGCGGGATTGCGGAGCCCGCTGCGAGCCATGTGTACGGCGTTGGCCACCTGACTCACGGCTTCGGACTGCCCGATGACCCGCTCCGTGAGATGACCTTCGATACCCAGGATCCGGGTCCTCTCTTCGGTGGTCAGGTCGTGGACGGGGACGCCGGTCTTCTCACTCACGATGCGGGCGACGATCCTCGTTGTGACCGAGCGATGCCCCCCGAGTGACGCGTCGGCGCAGGCTTCGTCCAGGAGATCGAGGGCCTTGTCCGGAAGTCGCCTGTTGGGCACGAAGCGAATGGACATCTTCACGCAAGCGACCAGGGCTTCGGGGGCGATGTCGACGCCATGGTGTTCCTCGTAGTCCGGAGCGAGCGCCCGGAGCAGGGACTCGGTGTCTTCCTCGGAGGGCTCGTTGATGGTGACCGGTTGGAATCTACGATCGAGCGCAGAGTCGTTCTCGAAGGACTTCCGGTACTCGTCGATGGTGGTGGCGCCGATCACGTTGATTTCGCCACGGGCCAATGCAGGCTTGAGGATGTTGGCGGCGTCGAGGGAGCCGCCTTCGGTACGACCCGCGCCCACGAGCGTGTGAATTTCGTCGATGAACAAAACGATACCTGGGTTTTCACGGCATTCTCGGACGATTTCTTTCAGCCGCTCTTCGAAGGTTCCTCGGTACTTGGTGCCCGCCACGAGCGTGCCCATCGACAGCTCGATGATGCGGAGATTCTTGAGCCGATCGGGGGCATCATCGGATGCGAGACGCTGGGCGACCCCCTCGACCACGGCGGTCTTCCCGACGCCGGGATCGCCGAGGAGCAGCGGGTTGGCCTTGAGTCGACGAACCAGGGTCTTCATCACGGCGCGGATCTCGGATTCTCGACCGACGATGCGTGAGAGCTTCCCTTGGTTTGCGAGCTCGGTGAGGTCGCGGCCCTGTTCGTCGAGGGTAGGTGTGGAGCTCTCGGGCTCTTGCTCGTTGGCGGCCTTGAGGCTGGACTCGCACAGGTTGCGACCGTCGATGGCGAACTTGGAAGAGGGCTCGACCTCGATCGCGGCCTCCCACATGGGGAGGGCTTCCTCGAAGCGGTGAAGAGCATTGAGGGCGGCGGCCTTGCCCTGGATGGCGAATGCGTGACGCCCGTTCTCGGCGAGCGCCTTGTCGAACCACTCCAGGCTATCTTCGTATTGGTGGAGCATGCGCATGCATTCGGCCCGACCCGCGAGAGCATATAAATATGACGGGCGGATCTTGAGGGCTCGATCATAGGCTGCGATGGCTTCGAGGTAGTCCTCGTTCTTGCGACGGGCCTCGCCGATATTGGTGGCGGCCTGGTAGTGGTCTTTGTCGGCTGTGAGACAGCGCTCATAGGCGATAATCGCCTTGTTGTACTCGTGGTTGTCCTCGTAGGCCATGCCCAGGCGTAGCGCGGCCTCGGTGTAGTTGGGCTCCAAGGCGAGAGCCTGCTTGAAAGACCGAATTGCAGCTGGGTACTCCCTTGATTTGTAGTGTGTGCGGCCCTTCTCGACGGCGGCTTTGGCTCGCTCCCTAGGGGTAGGTCCTCGAACGATATGGGTAGGCCTCGCCGGCGCCAAGCTCGTGCTCTCCGACCGGCCCAATGCCCTGCGGCAGTTGGAGAGACCACGTTGCACAAAGGGCGCCGACGGGTTCTCTCGAAGCGCCATGCTCCAGAGAGGCTCTGCGGCTTCGTACAGACCCAAGGCGTTGAGGCACGCGCCCTTCCCGCACAGGGCGAAGTAGGCGGATGGGTTGACCGCGAGGGCCTTGTCGAACCAGGTGATCGCAGCCGCGAACTCGCCCAACATTCGCATGGACTCCGCACGTCCCGTGATGGCGCGGAGATCTTCCGGGCGCCGGTCGAGGATGGCGTCGTATGCGTCGATGGCGGGGCGGTAGTCGTTGTTCTTGCGTAGGCAGTCTGCCCGGGCTGTAGCGGCCTCGAGGTACTCGGGATCGATTCGAAGAGCCTCTTCGAAGGCGGTGACTGCCTGGCGGTACTGGCGATCCTCGCTGTGTGCCAGCCCGATCAGGTAGTGCGGATCGGCCCACGTGGGCTCCACCTTTGAGGCTTCCCGGAAGGCCGCGATGGCGTCTTGATGACGGGCTGCCTGGAGCAGGGCGCGGCCTCGGTCGAAGTGAGCCCTGGCTTCGGGTTGATGGGCTTGTTGGGGGCGCCACGGGACCAGACCGGGCTGGGGGGGCGCAGCCTGGCGTGCAAGCTGGGTGTGGCAGAGATCACGGCCCGCGACCGCAAACTCTGCTGTGGGGTCGAGAGCGAGAGAGCGCTCCCAGACGGGCAACGCTTCGCGATAGCGCCGCAGCGCATTGAGCGTGGCCGCTTTCCCACGGAGGGCGAACACATGGGTGGGCTTGCGGTCCAGCGCCTGGTCGTACCAGGTGAGCGCGGCTTCGTACCGGCCGAGCATCCGTAGGGCCTCGGCTCGGCCCGCGAGGGCGAAGACGAAGGAAGCGTCGAGCTTCAACGCCCGGTCGTAGGCCTCGATCGCCTCTTCGAAGCGCTCTGCTTTCCGAAGCGCCTCGGCTTGATTGGAGGCCGCCTCGATCCGCGTAGGATCGAGCTCGAGTACGCGGTCATAGGCCCGAAGAGCGTCGGGCCATTGGCGTGACTCCTCGAGGGCACTGGCGTGGTCCATGGCGCACTCGACCCATTCCGGACACAGCGCCAGGGCTGCGCGGAAAGCATCGGCCGCCTCGGGGTAGCGGCGGTCGAGAGCGAGTGCACGGCCCCATGCGTGGGAGACCTCTGCAGCAAGGCGGTCCCCGGTGGGCAGCATGGGCTCGATGGGGGCCGCTGCATCCGGTCGAGGGTTCTCGGCCCCACGAATGGCCTCGCGTTTTCCCTGTGCAGAGAACTGGGAGTCGGGGTCGAAGGCGAGGGCGTCTTCCCAGAACGGCAGGGCTTCGGAGAACCGCAGGAGGGCGTTGAGTGCTGCCGCCTTGCCCCGAAGTGCGAAGATATGGTCCGGCTGAATTGCCAGAGCCTTGCTGAACAAGGGAATGGCATCGGTGGCCCGTCCGAGCATGCGGAGCGTTTCGGCCTTGCCTGCCAGGGCGAAGAGGTGGTCGGGGTCTTTCTCGAGGGTGCGCTCGTACAGGTCGAGGGCCTGATGATAGCAGCCCGCTTGGCGGAGGCACTCTGCCTGGGAAGAGTAGGCGTCGATGCGGCTGGAGTCGAGCGCGACGAGCCTCTCCCAGGCCTCGATGGCGTGGGTCCAGATGCCTTGGGCCTCGCGGACCCTGGCGAGCTGTGCGGCCGCCTCGACGTGGGATGCGTCTTCTTGCAAGGCCGCGGTGAACGCCTCTGCGGCCTCGGCCAGCTGGGAGCGGGCAACCAAGCGACACCCGCGACTGTAGTGGGACTCCTCGTCCGGCACATGACCTCCAGGGACCAGCTTAGCTCCGGATGGGGACGTCGGGAACCCGTGGTCACGCCGTCCTTTCGGATCTTGACCTCAGACGTCGAGTTCCTTCACGGTATCTGCACGGTCCATGATGAACCGGTAGCGCATCTGTGGGTCCTTTCCCATGAGCTCGCTGATGGTGCGCTCGGCGAGCACGGGTTCGGGGATTGTGACCCGTTGTAGCCGTCGGGTCTTGGGATCGAGGGTGGTCTGGTAGAGCGTCTTGGGCGGCATCTCTCCCAGTCCCTTGAAGCGAGTAATCTCGGGCTTGGTGCGAGAGGGGAGCTTGGCGAGGATTCGGTCCCGATCCCCTTCGTCGAGGGCCCAGTATGTCTCTTTGCCGGCGTTTACCCTGAATAGCGGGGGCTGTGCCAGGTAGACGAATCCCCCCTCGATCAACGGTTGCATCGTCTTGTAGAAAAAGGTCAGCAGCAGGGTCGCGATGTGGTGCCCATCGCTGTCGGCATCCATCAACAGGATCACGCGGTTGTAGCGCAGTCGGTCTTCTCTGAAGTCCCGCCCCATTCCACAGCCGAGCGCGGTGACCACATTCGAGAGCTCTTCGTTGGCCAGCAGCTTCTTCGCTGTGGCCTGCTCGGCGTTGAGGACCTTGCCTCGGAGTGGGAGGATGGCCTGAAAACGACGATTTCGACCTTGTTTGGCCGAGCCTCCGGCGGAGTCGCCCTCGACGATGAACAGCTCGCACTCGTTGGGGTTGTTGGAGCTGCAGTCCGCGAGCTTGCCTGGGAGGTTGAGCCGGCCCGAGGTGGCGGACTTTCGACGTACGGCATTGGCGGCCTGTCGAGAGGCTTGTCGTGCTTTTGCAGCTTGGATGGCGCGCACTACGATGGCTTCGCCCTGGCTGCGGTTGTCCAGCAACCACTGCTCGAAGTGCGGGCGGACGTTGCCGTCGACGATGCCTCTCACATCGGCATTGTTGAGGCGGTTCTTGGTCTGGGACTGGAACTGGGGATCGCGAACGAGCACGGAGATCACTGCGAGCACGCCCTCACGGATGTCTTCGGCGGTGATCTGGAGTCCACGAGGAGCGAGGTTGTGCAGCTCCATGAAGCTGCGCAGGCCCTTGAGGATTGCGTCGCGTAGCCCCTGCTCGTGGGTCCCACCGTCCGCTGTGTGGATATTGTTCGCATAGGAGAGGGTCTTGGTTCGGGTCGCATCGGTCCAGGTCAGGGCGAGGTCGAGGCGGACGCCGTCGGCTTCGAGCTGAACGCGGTAGGGGGACTCGAGCATGGAGCGGCAGTTGTTCCTCTCCTGGAGCACATCGAGGTAGTCCTTCAGCCCGTCGTCATGCTTCATGTCGTGGCTGACGCGGTTGACTTGATCCCGGAATACGATGCGCAGACCACTGTTGAGGAAGGTCTTTACCTCCAGCGCCTTGTGGATCACATCGGGATCGAACTGGATGCCCTCCTCGAACACGGAGGAGTCCGGCGTGAACGTGATGGTCGTGCCCGTACCGCGGGCGGGACCGACCTCGGCGACCGGGGCCTTGGGACGTCCACGGCGGTACTGCTGGAGATACTCCATGCCGTCGCGTTTGACCCGGGCCTCGAGGGCGTTCGACAGTGCGTTGACCACACTGGACCCGACCCCATGGAGACCTCCAGAGGTCTGGTAGTTGGAGTCGTTGAATTTTCCGCCGGCGCCGATCTCGGTGAGAACGAGCTCGAGGGCGCTGCGGCCTAGCTTCTTGTTGATCGCTACCGGAATTCCCCGTCCGTTGTCTTCGACGGTGACGGTGTCACCGGATGAATGCAGGGTCACCTTGATGAAGCTGGCGTACCCATTCATCGCCTCGTCGACCGAGTTGTCTACGATCTCCCAGAGAAGGTGATGGAGCCCGCGTGTGTCGGTGCTTCCGATGTACATGCTGGGCCGGCGTCGCACATGGGCGATGCCTTGGAGGATCTCGATATCGTCGGCGCCGTAGGAGCTCATGCTTCACCTCCGCTGGGGCCCATATCGTCGGTGGAGTCTTCTGCCGGAATGTCCGGGCCGCCGAGTTGGACGACGGATTCGCGCTTCCAGGTGTCGATGGACCCCCGCTTGAGGACGACTTTGCCGCGTCCTCCGCGACGCCCCACCCCGAACTTCCTCTCGCGGACGACGAGATCGCGGCCGAAGGATGTGCCGACCTCGGGTCCCTGCAGCGAGCCCACGGCCAGCTCGAACGCGAGGACATGGTCGTCATCTCGTATCTTGATGCCGATGCTGCCCTTTCCGCCCCGGGCGAGGATGGGGGTTTCGCTGACTGGGAAGAGCATGGCGCGGCCGAGGTGGGTCGCCACGGCGCAGTTCTCGTGGCCGACGCACAGATAGGCGGCGAGCACGCAGTCCCCCTCGTTGAGTCGCGCGTAGCGCCGGCCGGACTTGGTCGAGACGTCGCGATGGGCGGCGGCTGGGACCCGAAGAACCCGTCCCCCCCGTGTGAGAGCGACGACCCAGGGCGGTGGGGGGTCGTCCGATCCAGGGAGCGGCAGCGTGGGCTGGACTTCGGGCAGATGGCGAGAATCGTGCGAGACCACGCCGACAACCCGCTCACCATCCGAGAAGCTGAAGTACCGCTGGAGGGGTTCCCCGTAGCCCGTGGTGCTGGGAACATCGTCGACCCGCATCACATAGGCCGAGCCAGCGCTTGAGAAGAAGGTGAGGGTGGAGCGGGTGTGGGCCTTGATCAACCAGCCGATCTCGTCGGTATCACGCACCCGGATCTTGGAGATGTCGGAGAAGGAGCTCTGCCGCTTGATCCAGCCGTCGCGGGTGATGACCACGAAGGTGTCCTCCTTCACGATGTAGGCGTCTTCGTCGTACTCGAGGACCTCATCGGGGATACCGATGCGGGTGAGGCGTGGGGTGCGGTAGAGCTTGCCGAGCTCTTCGAGTTCGGACTTGACCTGGGACCACAGCTTCGCCTCGGACGCGAGGATGGCCTCGATCTGGGCGGCTTCTTCACGCTTCTCGGCGAGCTCCTCGCGGATGGCGAGGATGGCTAGCTTGGCCAGGCGATGGAGCCGGAGCTCCAAGATGGCGTCGGTCTGCACTTCGGTGAGGTCGAAGCGGTCCATGAGCTGCTCGGCGGCATCGCGCTTGCCCTCGGAGGCGCGGATGATGGCGATGGCTTCGTCGAGGAAGTCGAAGATGATCTCGAAGCCCTCCAGGATGTGGATCCGGTCGCGGAGGACACGCAGATCGAACTCGTAGCGGCGCCGGATGGTCTCGAAGCGGAAGTCCAGCCAGTGCTGAAGCATGGCCTTGAGATCGAGCTTGGAGGGACGGGTGGTACCGAGCTCGTCCCCGGGGATGAGCGCTGTGAGGTTCACGGCGAAGGTGGATTGCAGGGGCGTATGCTTGAACAGGTAGGCCATCACGGCTTCCACGCTGGCGCCGGTCTTCAGATCGAGGACGATCCGAACGATATCGGTGGACTCATCGCGTACATCGACCACCTGGGGCAGCTTCCGGTTGCGGACCTCTGCGCCAATGCGCTCGATGAGGCGGCTCTTGTTCTGTCCGTAGGGAACCGAGGTGATGATGATCGAGTTACGCCGCCCCTCCTTCTCTGTTTCGTAGGTGGCGCGAACCTTCACAGAGCCGGACCCGGTCTCGTAGATCGAGGTGATCTGGGACTTGTCGGCGATGATCTGTCCGCCAGTCGGGAAGTCCGGGCCTTTGATGGTGCGGAGGAGCTGGGGGATGCTGAGATCGTTCTCAATCAGCAGGATGGTGGCCCGGATCACCTCGCCGAGGTTGTGGGGTGGGATCTTCGTCGCCATCCCTACGGCGATGCCCTCGGAGCCGTTGACCAGCAGCTGGGGGAACTGTGCGGGGAGCACGAGGGGCTCGAGCTTCTGGCCGTCGTAGTTGGGCTGGAAAGCGACCGTGTCCTTCTTGATCTCGGAGAGGAGCTCGATGGCGAGGGGCCGCAGCTTGCACTCGGTGTAGCGCATGGCCGCAGGGGGATCCCCATCCAAGGAGCCGAAGTTCCCCTGGCCATCGATGAGGGGCGCGCGGAGCGTGAAGTCCTGGGACATCCGCACCAGCGCATCGTAGATGGACTGATCGCCGTGAGGGTGGAACTTGCCCATGACCTCGCCGACGATGGCCGCACACTTCCGATATCGCCCCTGCGGGGTGAGGTTCATCTCGTTGTACATGGTGTACAGGATGCGGCGCTGGACGGGTTTGAGCCCATCCCGTACATCGGGAAGTGCGCGTGAGTTGATGACGGATAGCGCGTAGTTGAGGTAGCGCTCGCTCGCTGCGATGTGCAGCGGCACGTCCTCGATGGACGTGGTGGGCATGGAGGCTCCGGCAGGCAGTCAGGGTGGTGGAGAGAGCGCTCGGAACGCGCCCTGGAGCGGGCGGTGACTATAGCAGTGGTTCAGGTCTGGACGGTATCCAAGAACCGATCGAAGAGTCCGTAGGCCACTGCGAAGGAGACCGCCCCGGTTGTGTTGATGGGCAACGTGAGGGCGGTCATGGCGAGGACCAGGGTGTGAATCCATCGGTTGGACAAGCGAACGGCGAGGGAGGAGCCGAAGTAGCCGATGAGAGCGACGGCCATGATGGAGCCGGTCGCCTTCCAACCCTGCGCAGACAGCGGATCGCGCGCCATGAACACAATGGCGGGTAAGAGGCTGGACGCGGAGAGCAGCTTTCCGACTGAACGCACGCCCTCGTCGGCCTCGCCGCGGGTGAGCTCGCCGGAAGACGACTTGCGCAGCATGCCGGGGGCCCACCACAGGGTCAGCCCGATCTGCCAGAGCGCGACGAGGTAGGTGAGCGGCAGCGCGAACTCGATTCGACCGACGAGGAACAGCACTCCGAGCGCAATGCTCCACGCGCCCATCCCATAGAGGTAGAGGTTCAGGGTGCTGTCGGGAAGGGACCGGACGTCAGTGCTCATCGGACGAGACTATGGCCCGGGTCAGGGGGACGGGGCAACCTCCGCCGGAGCCGGAGGCGCTTCACCGCGCTCGATGACCGACAGATAGGTGGGATCGGAGTGCAGCTTCCCGGTGAGCTTGAGCTTGAGCATGCGGAAGTCGCCGCGCAAGGACCAGGCTGGGTAGCTAAAGGTAGCAGGGCGGTTTCTCTCGATGATGAAGTGGCCGATCCACGCCCCGCCGTACCCGGTGACGAGGGCGGCCGGAACCGCGAGGGGGTTGAGGGTGACAACGCCGAGGGCAAGGGTGCAGACCGCAGCGGTGGTACCGACGTAGTGTAGGCCACGGCAGGTGGGGTTGCGATGCTCCGAGAGATAGTAGGGCCAGAAGGCTTCGAAGGATGAATAGCGGCGCTCAGACATGGGAAACCTCATATTACGGAAGAGTAAGTAACAGTGGTGAGACGAGTTGTCGTGGGGTTGGAGCGCTCGGCGGAGTACAAGACTGATCGGAGGACCCATGACCCCTGTTCCTGTCGTCATTCTCGGCGCTACCGGCATGGTCGGGCAGCGAGCTGTTCAGCTTCTGGACAAGCACCCGTGGTTCGAGCTGATGGCCCTCGCAGCCTCGGAACGCTCGGCGGGCAAGCGCTATGCCGACGCCACCGCGTGGAGGCTCCCGGGAGACCTGTACTGTGGGCTCGAGGACGAGATCGTGCGGGCCTGCGATCCGGGCGAACTCACCAAGCTCGCGGGGGGGCCGGGCATCGCGCTCTCGGCTCTGGACTCCAAGGCGGCGGAGGTCCTCGAGAAGCCCTTTGCACAGGCCGGCTGGACCGTGGTGTCCAATGCCAGCGCCCACCGCATGGACGCCGATGTGCCTCTGGTGATCCCGGAGGTCAACGCAGATCACCTGGCTCTCTGCGATCGCCAGGACACCGAGGGCGTCATCCTCACCAACCCCAACTGCACCTCCATGCCGGTCGCCATCGCTCTGGCTCCGATCCATCGGGCTGTGGGTATCGAGGCGGTCACGGTCGCCAGCTACCAGGCCGTGTCCGGCGCGGGATACCCGGGCGAGAGCGCCTGGGACATGGTCGGAAATGTGCGACCCCACCCGGGCAACGAAGAAGAGAAGCTCGCCCTGGAGCCCCGCAAGATCCTCGGCGATCTCGGCCCACAGGGCGTCACCCTGGCCGACTTCGCGATCAGCGCGCGCTGTGTCCGGGCTCCGGTCGCCGATGGGCACCTGGTCGCCGTCCACATCAAGACTCGCCAGCCGCTCTCTCCTTCGGATGCGACCGCTCTGCTCAGCGGCTTTGCGGGTCTGGATCTGCCCTCCTCTCCGGACCCGCTGCTGGTCCATCGGTCCCCGCGGGATCGCCCGTCTCCCCGCTTTGATATCGACAATGGCGGCGGCATGGCGGTGAGCTTTGGTCGGGTCGAGCGCTGTGCGGTGATGGGCCTCAAGCTATTCGTCCTGGCCCACAACACGGTGCGGGGGGCGGCAGGAGCGGCCATCCTCAACGCAGAGCTGATGGCATCTCGGAGGTCGCGATGATCTGGGTATTGTTGGGCTTGGTCGCGTGCTCGGGGCCTGAGAGCACGGGCGTTTGGATGGAGTCGGGTGGCTACGGCTGGGAGTTCTTCAATCACCGCGTGTCCCACGTGGAGTTGGGGGTCTCGGATACCGAAGCCTTCGCCTCGATCGTCGGGGGAACCTCGACCACCGGCGTGGTGACCGAGCTCGCAGAGGGGTGTGAGGCCGCGACCTGCGACGAGTTCCCATTCTTCGACAACGCCGAGATCGAGCTGAGTTGGGCGCGGGCCACCTCGACAGATACCGTGTTTGGTGTGGCCTCCGCGGTGCTCGTGGTCGACGCGGATGGGGAGGCCCTGACCCTCGAGGTGCCCCTCGCCGAGCGTGCCAAGGGCGAGCCCATCGCGATCATTCGCGGCTACTCCTTCGACAGCTTCCAGCCGCTTGCAGGCGGGGACGCCTGCTACCAACCTGGGAATGGTTGGTTGCCCAAGCGTATGGGGATCGAGCTCGGAGATGCCATCCTCTCCGACGACCGCCGATCGGTGAGCGTCGAGGTCGCGGGGCATTTTGAAGCGGGGCCCACCTTCGAGGCCGAGAGGCAGTGCCTCGATGCGGTGATCGACCGCGCGCGGGTCGGGCTCCGTGTTGACGTGCTCGTCGCCGTGACCCGAGGGGAAGCCCAAGCGATCGAGGTGGACGACTCGGCGCAGTACGCGTTCAGCGGAGACAGCGCCGACCCGGGCGAGCAGCCGGAGCCCTCGATGGCCGACCGGGCTCTCTCCACCGACCTCGACGACCCGCTTGTGGGGTGGAGTGGCTTCGAGTTCGTATTCCACGAGGTCGGCGAGGACCGGGGCGCTTATTTGCGGACCTTCAGCCTGGTCGCGGATGTTCAGCAGGGTGTCGCCTCTGGCCACGCCACCAACTACAGCCCGATCACGCAGCTCTCAGCATTCGATTATGTCTTTTCTGGCACGGTCCAGGCGGTCGATGTGGGGGGACCGATCGAGCGGGGTCAGGTCTCGGAGTCCATCGAGGTCGCTCTTGACAGTGACGGCGCTCCGGTTGTGGTCACCTGGGCGTTGTGAACCGGCGGCGGTAACCATCCGTACCTTCCCAACGTAGCCACGTGTACAGACTCGGAGCTCTCATGGAGAAGACATCTCTCGCCCTCCTCGCGCTGGTGGGCCTGTTCGCCCTCGCGGTGGTGAGTTCGGCATTCGCGGGTGGGCCGAATCCCCCGCCCAGTCGAGAAGATCGGGTCGTTCAGACCGACGCGGAGTGGAAGGGCAAGCTCAGCGCAGAGGAGTACCGAATCCTGCGGGAGAAGGGCACCGAGAGGCCCTTCACCGGCAAGTATTGGGATGACAAGACAGAGGGCGTCTACCTCTGTGCCGCCTGTGGGCTCGAGCTCTTTCACAGCGACCAGAAGTTCAAGAGCGGCACGGGCTGGCCTTCTTGGTACAAGCCCATTGCGGAGGGGCGGATCGATGAGCACTCGGATGGTGCATTCGGGATGGTCCGCACCGAGATCACCTGCGCGCGCTGCGGTGGACACCTCGGCCATGTGTTCAACGACGGTCCCCAACCCACGGGGCTGCGCTACTGTGTCAACGGCAATGCCCTCGACAAGAACGAGCCGGTCAAGGATCAGCCGCCAGGGGCGAAGTGATGGGTTAGTCGACGGGCCTGTGCCGAGGAATCGGTTGGAGGTCCCAATGTCGTTGGCGTCTCATTTTCAGGCCCTGTCGGTCTACAAGGCCATGGCGATCCGGATCGCCCGTCGCGAGGGAGATCCCGAAGATCTCATGTGCGAAGGCGGGGGGCTCGAGGACGCATTCGATGAGCTCGGCCGTGCGCCATTGCTCTCTGTGCTTCGGGATCCCGACGTCGGTAGCGTCATGCTCGCGGATGGCAGCCTGCAGATCCGCCTGGACCGTGACGGCGGGGGCGCCCGGCTTCGGGTCTCCTGGGACGAAGATCTGGTCATCGATCAGCCGGTCGATGTTCCGCCGGTTCTCAGCTTGTGGAGCGGGCCGTGGTTCCGACCTGACGGGGCCGAGGTCAACGGCGCCGACGCGCTGAACAAGCTCGAAGACCCGATCTACGCGGTGCGGGATGTCGACGGCGTGGTGCGCTTCTACCACAGCGGCACCCATGGATCGGGGGTTGGGCAGCTGCCGCTGGTCGGGTCGGTTCCGCCTATCGGCCCCGCAGACCTCGGCTCGCGGGGCTTCTGCGAGTCCCAGGGTGTGAAGTGGGCCTATATCGCGGGGGCAATGGCGGGTGGCATCGCCTCTGCCGACCTTGTTGTCGCGATGTCCAACGCCGGGCTGTTGGGGTTCTACGGAGCGGGCGGGCTGCCTCCCGAGACCATCGACAACGCCCTCGAGGACATCGCATCCCGCGCGACAGGACAGTGGGGTGCCAACCTCCTGCACAACCCGATCGAGCCCGGTGTGGAAGAAGCCACGGTCGATCTCTACCTGAAGCATGGGGTGCGCAAGGTCAGCGCCAGCGCCTATATGCGACTGACACCTGCGATCGTTCGCTATCGCCTCGATGGAATCCACCGCAGCGAGAGCGGAGAGGTCGTGGTCCCCAACGCGGTATTCGCGAAGATCAGCCGGGCCGAGGTCGCCTCCCACTTCCTAAGGCCCGCTCCGGACGAGATCCTGCAGCAGCTGGTGGCGAGGGGCGCTCTTAGCGCCGAGCAGGTCGCGCTCGCCAAGAACATCCCGGTAGCGTCCTGCATCACCGCAGAAGCGGATAGCGGGGGCCACACCGACCACCGCGCGCTGGTCGTGCTGCTGCCCCAGATGTTGGCGCTTCGGGACCAGGTGATGGCCGAGCAGGGCTACGCAGAGCCCGTGTACGTAGGGGCCGCGGGGGGCTTGGCCACGCCAGCCTCCCTGTGGGCGGCCCTGGCCATGGGTGCTGATTATGTGCTCACCGGCAGCGTGAACCAGGCCACCGCCGAGGCCGGAACGTCGCAGCTGGTCAAGACCATGCTCGCTGCGGCCTCGCCCACGGATGTCGCCTCGGGTCCCGCGCCGGATATGTTCGAGATCGGCGCCAAGGTCCAGGTGCTTTCCCGCGGCTCGATGTACGCCCAGCGGGCCCAGCGCCTCTACGATCTGTACACCGCTCACGGCTCCATGGACGAGATCAGCGACAAAGATCGGGCGCGCATCGAGAAGCAGATCTTCAAGCGCCCGCTCGACGAGGTCTGGTCGGGAACCCGCGACTACTGGGCCGAGCGCGACCCAGAGCAGGTGGCCAAGGCCGAGCGTGACCCCCGGCACAAGATGTCGCTCACCTTCCGCTGGTATCTCGGCATGACCTCGCGCTGGGGCCGGATGGGTGAGGTGGATCGCAAGCGGGACTTCCAGATCTGGTGTGGTCCCGCCATGGGCGGCTTCAACGACTGGGCTCGGGGCTCGGAGCTCGAGGAGGTCTCCAAGCGCACCGTTGTGAATATCGCTGATGCGCTGATGCGCGGTGCCGCGGCCGAGTGTCGGCGGGTCAGGCTGGGCTCGGCGGCTCTGAGCCGATGATCAACGCGGCGATATCGGACTCTGCCCGCTTGGCATCTTCGTAACCCAATGCCTCGAGAGCCCCGGTGAAGGCGCGATCGAAGAACAGGTAGGAGAGCAGGTCCGCTTCTGCGGTGTTCTCGTCGTCTCGGACCCGGGAAAGCAGATAGCGCACCGCGATGCTGACCTTGGGCGGGTTGGCCCGGTAGATCTGCGCCGCCATCTTGCCGATGTCCTCGGACGGGCGGATGAACAGCGTCTGGACCTCGTGGATGTCGAGATCGTGGGCCGCCTTGGTCCGGAACTCGGGCCCGAACTGCTCGGAACCCCACTCGACGAGCCCATTGAACTTTGTGGCCATGTGCAGGTCGCGCTCGACCGGATCGAGGAGCAGCGCGTTGAAGGTCTTGCCCGCGAGGAAGAACAGGTTCGGGACCGCCTCGGCCACTGCGTAGTCCCGAAAGGGGTTCTGCATGAGCGAGATGACCAGCGCCCGGTCGGCTCCGGTTCGAAGCAGCGGCCGCAGCGGCGTGTTCATGCGGAGCCCGCCGTCGACCATCCAGGTCCCGCCGATGTCCACGGGCTTGAAGAGGAAGGGGATGGCTGCGCTGGCGACCAGATGCTCTGGTGTGATCGGGGTGCTCAGGACACGGGCCTGGGGCATAGGGTCGAGGAGCTCGGCGCTACGGCTGTCGAAGAACAGGGCGTTGCGCCCGGTCGTCAGCTCGGTCGCGCTCACGATGAAGGCCCGGGTCTTGCCGCTGTCCACGGCCTCTCGGTAGGCCCGGATCGGGAACTCCCGCTCAATCAGCTGCCGGAGAGGGGAGCCGTCGAGGAGCGCGAAGGCTTCGTCCGCCTGAAACGGAGCCCGAAGAAAGCGCACCGCCTCGGTGGCCCCGAAGCGGTACACGTCGTGAATCCGGAGGTTCTGCCAGAGGGCTTGTAGGCGATCGAGGCCGGCCGGGTCACGAGCCGCAGCGAACACGCCATTGAGGGAGCCGACGCTGGTGCCGCTGACGATATCGGGCCATGGGCAGAAGCCCAGCTGGCGGGGCAGATCGCGGAACAAGAACCGCAACACGCCGGCCTGATAGGCCCCGCGGGCCGCACCTCCCGCCATGACCAAGCCGAAGCCGGTCCGATCAGGTTGTGAGGACATCGCGGTCTCCATGGAACACCTCGACATCGTCCTCGTCGTACTCCTTGTCGCCGCCTCCGGACTCCGAGGGGGTCAGGCGGACCACGGCGGCACCGGTGCCGATGATCGGCGCATAGGCGTGCACCTTTCCCGCGTACCGATTGTGCTGGCCCATCGCCGCTGAGAGCCACCAGAGCGGCTTGAAGTTCACGACCTTGTGCACCCGGATCTGTCGCTGGATCTCGCGGGAGAGCTGGGCGGTATCTTCGAGGCGTCCCTCGCTGAGAAACTGGAGCAGCTTCTGGTTCCACTCCTCGTCCTTGTCGGAGTGGATCCGGTCGTCGGCGGGGTCGATGAAGTCGGTGAACAAGCGATTGGAGAGCGACATCACCACGATGACGGCGGCGCGCTTGCCGGTGTCCTCGATTGCGGCGCGCAGGGACTTGCCCAGAACCACGGTCTCGGCCCGGTCGGAGTACACATTGCTGCTGCAGATCACCGACGGGATCTGGTTGTCCGGGTTGAGCAGCTTGAGAGCGGTGATGCTCCCGGTGTCGATGGGGAAGCCTCGGTAGGCCACGGTCCGCGCGTGGAGCCCGCGCTCGATGGCGATGTCCCGCCAGCGGTGGGCAAACGCGGCATCGATCGAGAAGCGGTAGGGGATGGAGCCGAGGTCGTGGAATAGCTCGTCCACATGCACCCACTCGGGGTTGGGGTCGGCCTGGATCAGGTGCCCGATGACGCTAGGCCACATGGTGCTGTACACGACGAGCAGATCGGGCTTGGCGGCGGCGAGCTCGTCCCGGAAGGCGTCGAAGCCACGGCGGAGTTCGGCCCAGCCCGGATTGTCCTCGGGGCAGAGCAGCGGGTGCGGCAGACCCGTGACGATGCCGCCCATGACGATGCTCATTTCGACCTCCCCTGTGGATACCAGCCCACGACGGCGTTCCCCGTTCCGATGACCGTTCCGTATGCGTAGACCTCGCCGGGGATCGGCGGGGCCCCCATGGCGGCGAGCATCCAGGTGAAGGAGCCCGAGTCCGTCTCGGTGATGGCCTGGCTGATGAACTCGGGCTGGATGTCGATCAGCTCCTGAGTGCGGCCCTCACGGATCATCTTGAGGATCCGCATATCCCAAAGGTACTGGTTGTGATTGGTGATGTGCTCCTTGCTCATGTCTTCGGGGAGCTCGGACTCGGTGACGAAGTGGCGGTGGGAGAGCGAGTTGCTTGCCAGCAGGACGACGCGCTTGCCGCTCGCTTCGATGGCTCTCGCGGTGGCCCTGCCGAGGGCGATCGCCTGCTCCTGCATCACCTCGGTCGAGTAGTAGGCGTGGCTCCGGCAGCTCGAGATGGCGACGATCGGCTTGTCCCACTTGGGGCGAACCATATGGCAGCTGACGATGGTTCCATAGTCGACCCGGAAGTCTGGATTGCGCATCATCTTGGTGACCAGCCCGTCATTTTGGGCAGCTTCGCAGATGGCTTCGGCGAGCTCCACATCGACATCGAGCTCGTAGTCGTAGCGGAAGAGGTTGGGGAAGATGGGGTCGACCGAGCGGTTCTTGAAGTGCGGCACCCCGAGGAAGTGGGTCCCGATATAGGTCTGCCAGTGGGGCGAGAATACGACCAGGGCGTCGTAGTCCAGCGCGTCGAGATCGGCCCGCATGCGCTCGTATCCCCAACGCAGCGTCTCCCAGCCACACTCGGCGACGGGCTCGTTCTGTGGGGGATTCTCGGCGTAGACCAGGTGGGGCGGATGGGGTGCCAAGGCCCCCGCGACGATGGTGCCTTTGCTCATACGGGCTCCCTTCGGATGTCGATGTCGTAGTACCAGCGGTCGTCGTCGGGATCCCACTCATCCCAGGTGGGCACGGCTGCGAGGGCTTCGAGCCGGTCGGGGGGGACGACGCCAGGAACGATGAACGCCTTCTGGCGGTGGAGCGGGTAGGGGTTTCTCAGCTCGAAGCCGAGCACTCCGAGCACGGCCCGGGCGACGTACCAGGTGGCCTGGGAGTCCCAGCCGTGGGCGATCTTGACCACGACGCCGAGCCCCTTGGGGAAGTCGGGATGGACCACCGAGAGTCCGAGCAGCCCGTCGGCCCCCTCCTTGGCGATGACGTGGCCTTCGCAGGCCTTGAGGATGGTGCTATCGAGTCGGTTGAAGCCCCCAACGAGGTCGGGGTTTCGAATCATGGCCTCCCAGATCCAGTCCTCATCCCGTGTGGTGGAGAGGTGCGCGTACAGCCGGGCCAGCTCGTTCACGGTGTTGCTGACCGTGGGCAGACCGCAGCCATCCCGAGCGATCCGCAGGGGCTCCCAGCCGCCGCCTAGGATCTCGGAGAGCACGGTGAGATAGGCCTGGAAGACCTCGTGGCTGGGGAGCGTGTAGCCGGCGCGGTTCCACCCCTTGAGCCGGCAGCCCTTCAAGATCGCGGCGTGCTCGCCCGAGCAGGTGTGGTACCAGCGTCGCGGCCTGCGGACCTGGCGGCCGAACTGGATGAGGGGAACGTCGAGAGGGGTCTGCATCAGGCCCCACTCGGGCCGGGAGAGCAGGGACTGGGCGGTGGCGACGTGCTCTGTGTCGCCGTTGTGGCTGGCGACTGAGATGGACTTCTGCTTCCAGTCGGTGGTGCTCTCGAGCTCCTTTGCGAACACCTTCATCATCACGGGCTTCATCATCGACCGGCCGTAGCACAGCACGTTGCCGCCGAAGCTGTGGATGATCTCGTTGCCGTGGGCCCACGCGACCGCCCCGTGGACCGTGGTCTCGGAGACGTCGTTGCGGCGGTAGTCGACCAGCGGCTCCCAGTCGACATCACGCCCGGTGGGGATGCCCTCTGCGGACCTCCCGATGGGGTCCTTCGGGTAGACGCCGCTTCCAGGGCGTCCCGGTTCGACCGACGACTTCATGGGGCCTCCAGAGGGTCTGGGGTGAGCGAGGTGAACAGCATTGCCCGGACGGGGGATGCGTCACACTCCGCGAGGCGGAGCGGTAGGGCGATGAGGGTGTACAAGCCGTCGGAGACCTCATCGAGCACGATGCCTTCGAGGATCGCGAGATCGTGTTCGGCGATTGCGTGGTGAGCGAGCAGCTCGGAGTCCCGACACAGGTCGACGCTCGGGGTGTCGATGCCGATCAGCCGAACCCCAGCCGCCGCCAGGACGTGGACCAGCTCGACCGACAGCGCCGCGAAGTCTTCGTTGAACCGGTCGGGGTTGGGGAAGGTGCGGGTCCGCAGCAGGACTCTTGCAGCGCGGATGGGGGCTTGGATGTGGGAGGGGAGGACCCTCTCGGAGCGAGCGATCTCGACGGAGATCACCTGGCAGGGCCCAAAATACAGGGCGGGATCCCGAGCTGAGATGTCGGGCCCGTCGACGTAGTGAGACGGAGCGTCGGTGTGGGCGCCGATGTGGACGGTGCTCTGGATGGAGGACAGCTCCACCGAGTCCCCCGCAGCGAGAGACATCGCCACAGTCCGCGAGAACGGGACATCGCCCGGCCACACAGAAGTACCGGGGTGTATGGGCGGGGAGATGTCGATGAGTTGGGTCATTTCAGGTGAGCGATCACCTTCAGCTCGACGGCGATGGGGGTCGGCAGTGCTCGAATGGCTACGGTGGTCCGCGTGGGACCAATTGCCGCAAACCTCTCGCCGTACGCCTTGTTGAAGGCGGAGAAATCGCGTTCCATGTCGATCAGGAAGCAGGTGCAGTCCACCACATCGTCGAGAGAGGCCCCAGATGCCTCGAGCACTCGCGCGATGTTGTCGATGGTGGCATGAGTCTGAGCGGCGACGTCGTAGTCCCGTGGGGACCCGCTCGAGTCCCGGATCGGCCCTCCGGGGATCGCGTCGGTCTGCGGGTGGCGGGGGCCCATTCCGCTGACGAAGATCAGGTCGCCGACGCGACGGGCGTGGGGATAAGCGCCGACCGGTCTGGGTGCGGCGGTCGTGCGAATGGCGTCCGACATCTGGCCTCCCGAAGGAGGCGCTTAACCCGGCCTACTCCTCGTCGCTGCGCTCGACGATGAAGAAGTCGACTCGACGGTTGAGCTCCCACGCCGTCTCGTTGTTGGCGGGGTCGACCGGCTTGTCTTCGCCGTATCCGATGGCCTCGAGCCGCCCGGGCTCTACACCCTTGGCGATCATGTACTCCATCACCGCGTGAGCCCGTCGATCGGAGAGCTTGCGGTTGTAGTCCGCGCCGCCGCGGCTGTCCGTGTGACCCTCGATGCGGATCTTCGTGAGCTGCGGATTGTCGAGCAGCACGCCCGCCACATCGTCGAGGAGTCCAAAGGACCGGGGCTGGATGACGGCCTTGGCGGTGGTGAAGTACACCGTGCCCGTTACGTCGATCTTCTCCTTGGTGACGGTGACCTTGGAGCGCTGGAGCGCGACGACCACTTCGGTGCTGGCCTTCTCCGGCACCTCGATCTCGCGGCGGTCCGTCACGAAGCCTTCGTGGCGGACATCCAACGCGTGGGTGCCTGCGGGGATGTGTACCGTAGCGGTGCCGGCGGTGATGGGCGCGGGGCCTACTCCACCGTCGAGGTACCAGATCACGTCGTCGAGGGGCTCGCCCGCCGCATCCGTGACCCGGAGGGTGACATCGCCCATGATGACATCGGGCTGGAGCACGACGACCACCTCGTCTCCGCCACCGGTGAGCGGGACCGTGAACTCCGCGGAGTTGGGGAGGAAGTCCTCGGCTGTGGCCTCGACCGTGTAGCTGCCGTCGTGAAGATCGACGACGAAGTCCGACCCGCCCGATTCGTCGACGTTGTCCGCCTTGATGCTGGCCGTGGCTGCTGGGATGACATCCCCGTTCTGCTGTTGGACCTTGATGCTGACCTGAGAGGTGAAGTCCGGGCAGCCATCGCCGTCCTGGAATCCGTCGATATCTTCGGGGTCGTTGATGCACTGGTCGTCTGCGTCGAGGATGCCGTCGTCGTCGTTGTCCGGATCAGGGCAGCCGTCGAGGTCCTCGAAGTCATCCTTGTCTTCGGGGTCGTTGGGGCACTGATCTTCGTCGCCCACCAGCCCGTCCAGGTCGGGGTCGAGGTCCTCGACCGGATCGTAGGTGAAGGTGAACACCGCGCGGAAGTTGCCCGATCCGATCCCTCGAGTGATCCCGGTGCCGACACCACCGCGGAGCACGAAGTTGTCGTTGACGCGGCCCCATCCGCCGAGGAGGCCCTCGATCGGGATGCCGGCCGCATTGGAGAGCGCGCCAAGGTTGGCGTTGGCGTTGAGATCGAAGGAGATGCCGCCGTCGTCGACGAGCTGATAGCCGGTGCCGAATCGAGCGAATACCTGCTCATTGAGCTTGACATTGGGGAGGTCCTGACCAGGCAGGAACCGTCCACCGAGGTTGAAGGTGAACAGCCAGCTGTCTACCTCGCCGTCGACGATGCCGAATAGCTCGCCGCCCACGCCGGGCAGGCCGAGTGGTGCGTCTACGGAGCTGGTAGGTAGAGTGAGCCGTCCACCGACCGCTGCGCCGAAAGCGTCCACGGAACGATCGAGGAGGGTGGCGCGGGCGTCGAGCGCGATATCGCCGAGTCCGGCGCCATTCTGGGTGATCTGTCCGGCGCTGACGAGGTACACGGGAATATCGAGGCCGATGCGGAATCGATCGTACTGGTACATGGCGAGGGCATCGAACTGCAGCGCGTCGGAGACGATGATGGTGCGCTCGGAGTCGCCGGGGGGCACGTAGACCAAGGGCCGGTTCACGTAGTGGAGGTAGGCACGGCCCTTGAAGAGGCCGTCGTCGACGATGTGGCCCGCATCGTCTGCCCACAACGTGCGCTCCGCGTCCATGACGGGGCGATAATTCTGTGCGTTGATCGCGGGGGCCTCGGCGGGGATTTCCTGGGCGGAAGCAGCGGCCAGCAGCCAGATCATGAAAGTCTCCTCAGCGACGCCCGTGTCTAACACATGCAGGTGCGATCCTGCTCCCTGCATGCTCACAAGGTTCGCAGTCTTGTCTGGGAACTGTCAACAGCCTGTCATCCGAGCGCTCCATGGTGGCTGGTCGTGTGAGGTCCGGCTACCTTCCGCTGACTTCTGGAGGTCCGGCAATGCGCTTCAACCAAATCGGCATCGCGACGATCGTGCTCTTCGCCACTGCATGTGGTGGCACCAAGTACGGTGGTGTAGACACGGATACCAACGCCCCCGTCGACTCTGACACGGACGCGGACACCGACGCGGATTCCGATACGGACGCGGATGCGGATGCGGATGCGGACTCCGATGCAGATGCGGACTCCGACACCGATACCGACGTAGACACCGGCTGGACCAACCCCGGCGGCGACTCGGGCGGCCTGTTCGGCGACTCGGGCGGCCTGTTCGGCGACTCCGGCGGCCTGCTCGGCGACTCCGGCGGCCTGCTCGGCGATTCCGGATTGTTTGGTGACTCCGGCCTGTTCGGCGACTCGGGCGGTCTGTTCGGCGACTCGGGCGGTCTGTTTGGCGACTCGGGCGGTTTGTTCGGTGACTCGGGCGGTTTGTTCGGCGACTCTGGGTTCGGCGACTCCGGTCTGTTCGGCGACTCCGGTTTGCCCACTCCCTGATCGTTCCTCCTGGAATGACACCAAAGAGCCGGCCCCCTGGGGTCGGCTCTTTGTCGTTGGGGGTACCGACGCCCCTACAGCTGGATGCAGACGTTCTTGTCGGAGGTGTAGAAGGACAGGGAGTACTGGCCGCCTTCCCGTCCTACACCGCTTGCTTTCACTCCTCCGAAGGGTACGCGCAGGTCGCGCTTGAGCCAGCAGTTCACCCACACCATGCCGGTATCCAGGTTCGCAGCGACCCGATGAGCACGGAACAGGTCCCGGGTCCATACGCTGGCTGCGAGGCCGTACTCGACCCCGTTCGCGATGGCGACGGCCTCTTCTTCGGTGTCGAAGGGGTGCACCGTCACCACCGGGCCGAAGATCTCTTCGGTGGCCACGCGGCAGGTGGTGCCGAGCCCGGTGATGATCGTTGGCTGCAGGAATGCGCCGCGGTCGAGGGGGGAGGCGAACACCGGCCGGGCGCCGCCGGCGACCACGGTTCCACCCTCTTGGCGTGCCAGTTCGATATATCCCTCGACCTTGTCCCGGTGGGCATGACTGGTCAGGCTACCGAAGGTGGTATTGGGGTCTCTGGGGTCGCCGATGCGGTAGCTTGTTGCGATGCGGGTCAGCCCCTCGACGACGCGATCATGGATCGATCGGTGGACCAGGAGGCGCGATCCGCACAGGCAGATTTGCCCCTGATTGAGGAAGGAGGCGCGGGCGATTTGGGGCAACACCTCGTCGACGTCGACATCCCCAAAGACGAGGGTGGCGTTCTTCCCACCGAGCTCCAATGAGAGCTTCTTGAAGGTAGAGCCTGCGCTGGCTCCCACATGCCGCCCCGTGGAGGTGCCACCGGTGAAGCTGATGCCCTGGATACCGGGGTGGGCGGTCATCGCGGCCCCCACATCCGCACCGAGTCCGTGAACGAGGTTGAACACTCCATCGGGGAGGCCGATTCGGTCGATGGTCTCGGCGAGGGCGTGGGCGGTGAGCGGGGTCAGCTCGGAGGGCTTGGCGATGATCGCATTGCCCGTCGCGAGTGCGGGGGCGACCTTCCAGCTCAACAGGTAGAGAGGGAGGTTCCATGGGGTGATCAGCCCGACGACTCCGAGCGGTCTGCGCAAGGTGTAGTTGATGGCGCCGGGCATCTCATGGGACGCTGTGCTGCCATGCCGAACAGCCCCGGCGAAGAATCGGAAGTTGGCGACCGCGCGGGGGATGTCGACGGTCCGAGCGACCCGGAGCGGCTTGCCGGTGTCTCGGGACTCGAGCTCGGCAAACCGGTCGAGATCGGCCTCGATGGCATCCGCGATGGCATCTGCGGCGTCTGCTCTCTCGGCGGTGGTGGTGCGACCCCAGGGCCCGTCGAGGGCGTCGTGTGCGGCCTGGACGGCGTGGTCGACATCTTCGGCCCCGGACGCGGGAATGCGGGCGAGGATCTCGGCAGTGGCGGGCTCGATATCGTCGATCGTCTGACCGGAGACCGCGGGCACGAAGTTGCCGCCGATGTAGTTACGAACGTCCATATCAGCTCTCCAGAATCGGGACGACTTGCTCCATGAATGCAGCCATATTGGAGATGACGCGGTCGTTGTCGTGGTTGAAGAAGTCGAACCACAGCATGAGCCTGTCGTCGGCGTGGAATCTCTCCCGCATCTGCTGAGCGACCTCCGAGGGGTTCCCGATCAGGGCATTGGTCGCGGCCCGTTCGACTTTGGCGGGGTCGATTGTACCCTCGAGGGCAGTCCAGTAGGCCCCGAGCGCGGCATGGGCTTCCTCTCGGGCGGCTCGGCTCTGTTCCTCTGGGGAGAGTCCCTCGACCGCGTTCAAGAAGACGAATGTGGTGCGCGGCATATGGGACCGCTGCCAGGCTCCTCCGGATGGGTGAAATGTGGTCGACATGCGCGCGTGGGTGGCCTCGATCACCTCATCCCGCGTGATGGAGAGGTTGAAGACCTGGACCGGCAGGTGCTGGTTGACCCGATCCTGGGCGGCGGGGTCGTGGCTGCCGATGACGAGCTGGAGCAGATCTCGTCGGAAATCAGACGGGACGATCTTGAGCGACTCGAAGTCGTAGAAGGGGGGAACCTCGATGATGTCCGACTCGGCGAGGTCACGCACGGCGCGCCAGTCATCTTCGGAGCGGAAATTCTCGCGCTGGATGCGGGCGAGGGGGATGTCGGCGCTGGACACGATCTCGCCGGCCAGGAGCCTGCAGAAGATCTCCGCTGCCCGAGCGAATACCTGGCCCTTGATCGCACGCCAACCCGCCCGCTCGAGGGCATTGCGGGGGCCGATGCCGTAGGCGCGGTTCATGAAGTCGAAGCGACCCGCGGCAAAACCGACGTGGAGGCGTCGGGTCTCGTTGGGGTCGAGACCATGGAAGCCGAGGAAGGCTCCAACCCGTTCGGCAGCGGCGACGGGGCCCCCATTGCAGAGGATGTTCATGATCGCCGACCCGCACTCGATGCGTTGAGTGCGAGCGAACACCCGGGTGGCGGTCTGTACGAAGTCGACGTTGAGCCCAACTTCGCCCTGCCAGTGCGGAATCACCGGCTGTGAGGTGGTCTTCTGGACCTCGGAGGAGAGGTGAGACTCTGCAATCCAGGCGACATCGAAGCCGAGCCGGTCTGCGGCCTCGACCTGTTCGAAGAAGTTGCGGAACATCACCGCTTCGCTGGGGAACTCACCTCCGACCGGAGTCTGGCTGATCGAGAAGAAGATGTCGTACTTCATGAGGACTCCTCAGATTCCGCGCAGGCGACCGCCATCGACCGCGATGGACTGGCCCCGCACATAGCTTGCGGCCGGGGATGCGAGAAAGGCGATGACCGAGGCGGTCTCGGTGGGGCGGGCCAGGCGCCCCTCGGGGACCATTCTGACCCAGGCTTCGCGGACGGCGTCTGCGGTGGTCCCGCTGCGCTCGGCTCGGCCTTCCGCCAGGCTGGAGAGGCGCTCGGTGTCGGTAAAGCCAGGGAGCACATTGTTGATGGTGATTCCCGGCGGCAGCTCCCGCGACAGGGTCTTGGCCCAGGAGGCCATGGCTGCGCGGGTGAGGTTCGATACGCCGAGGTTGTCGATGGGCTCGTACACCGAGGTCGAGAGCACGTTGATGAAGCGCCCATAGCCGAGGGTCTTCATCCCGGGCAGGACCTGACGAGCGATGGCGTGCGCCGAGAGCACATGCCGGCGGTAGGCCGAGATCAGTGCGTCCTCGGTGGCATCGAGCAGCGGCCCGCCCGGAGGCCCGCCCGTGTTGTGCACGACGATCTGGATATCGCTGGGGAGCTCCGGCACGCCCTCATCGAAGTCTGCGACGAGGGGCAGCGCCCAGCCACCGGTGCCACGAATTTCGTCAGCGAGCTCGGCCAGGGGTTCGCTGCGCCGAGCGAGCAACACGACCTCGGCGCCCAGTGATGCGAGCTCTCGTGCGGTTGCTCGTCCGATTCCCTGACTGGCACCGCAGACCAGTGCGCGTCTTCCCTCGAGTCCCGTGTTCATCGTCTCTCCTCGGTGGGGACGCGTGGTCTACCATGCGCGCCAGGAGGTTCGATGCTTTCCGATGACCTGCGGCGCATAGCCGTGGCCCAGGTGGACCGGGGGCGCGAGTTCGCCGCCGGAGCCCCTCCAGATCTCGCGGGGCTGGTGGCGCGTTCGCGAACCCCGGACGAGGTGCACCGGGCGTTGCTGAAGGAAGGGCCACTGCTCGCCGCCCGCGCGCGACTTCGGGTCGCCCAGCCCGCGCCACAGCAGCTCCGCGAAGAGAGCGCCGCGGTGGGGCTGCTCGACGCGACTCCGCGCGATGTGGCCTACCGCCGACTATTTCCCACTCTGGATCACGGGATCTACTGTGCTCACCACGCCATGGGTATCCCCAGCGAGGTCCTGCTCCGGGTGATGGACGAACACCTCGGGCACCTCTTTCACCACGGAGTTGGCGCGTGGGAGAGCGGCTGGGCTTCGGTCCGAGATCGGTTTCGGGCGCGGGTCGCGGAGCTGGTTGGCGGAGACCTGCTCCGGGGGGATGTCGTGCACTTCCAGAACTTCTCGGACGGGCTCGCGTCGATCCTCGACAGTGGAATTCGGGGACGTCTGGTGAGCGGATCGGACCACTTCACCTCGGCCCGGTACATCCATGCTTGGTGGGCCGGCCGGACGGGCTCGGATTTTCACGAGGTCGATGGTGACCGCGATGGTTGGGTCGAGACCGAGGGCTACGTTCGCGCGCTCACCCCCGACACCACGGCGGTGAGCATCAGCACCGCCCACTGGAGGACCGGGCGGCTGCACGACCTGGTGAAGCTGGCCGAGGCCATGGATGCGGTGTGTCCGGACGCGGTGCTTCTCTGTGATGGCTACCAGACCCTGGGTACGGTGCCCTTCCGGATCGACGGGCTACCGCTCAAGACCGCCGTGCTGGGTGGTGGGATCAAGCAGCTCCATGCGGGCGCGGGCAGTGGCTTTGCTTGGATGAGCCACGCGCTCCTCGGCGACGTGGAGTTCCACCGAATGGGGTGGTTCGCCCACGCAGCACCCCTCGAGTTCGCGCCGCCGCCCTTTGAAGCGGCCTGGGGCGGGGCACGCTGGCAGACCGGTGCCCCGGATGTCGCGCCGATGCACGCGCTGTGTTGCGAGCTCGATGTGCTCGAGACCCTCGTGCCGGGCACACTCAGAGACGCGATCGAGCGTGTTCGTCAGCGGACCTTGCGCACGATTCGCCGCTCGATGGAGCGGGCCCGTGAGCTGGGACTGGAAGTCGTCGGAGAGGATGCCGCCGTCAATCGGGGACCGGTCCTGGCGATTCGGGTACTCGACGGAGATGCGCTTATGGCAGGGCTTTTTGCGGCGGGAGTGAAGGCGGACCACCGTCCGGATGGACCGGGAGAGAGCTCGGGAATTCTCCGTCTCTCTACCGCAGCGGCCGGCTTCGAGTACGAGCTGATGTTCGCGGTCGAGGTGCTGGCGGCTACCCAAGCAGCGCGGTGAGCTCGTCGGGGTGTTTGGGCACTGACGCGGTGAGGACCTCGGGGTCGCCGGTCGTGATCCGCACATCGTCCTCGATGCGGATGCCGATGCCCCGGTAGACCTCGGGGGCCTCGTCGTCGTCGACGGGAATGTACAAGCCGGGCTCGACGGTGAGCACCATATTGGGGGCCAGCTCGCGGATCTTGCCTGAGCGCCCGTATTCTCCGACGTCGTGGACATCGAGCCCGAGCCAGTGGCTGGTGCCGTGCATATAGTAGCGCTTGTAGGACTCATCCTCGATCAGCTCGTCGACCTCGCCCACGAGCAGGCCGAGCTTGATCATGCCCTCGGTGAGCACGCGGACCGCGACGTCGTGAACCTCGTTGAACCGGTTGCCCGCCCGGCAGACCTCGATGGACTTGCGCTGGGCGCGCAGAACCACGTCGTAGACGGCGCGCTGTGCGGGTGAGAATCGCCCTCCGACGGGGAATGTGCGGGTGATATCGGCGGTATAGTGATGCACTTCACAGCCGGCGTCGATGAGCAGCAGATCACCGTCGCGCAGCGCTTCGCGGTTGGTGACGTAGTGCAGGACGGTGGCGTTTGCTCCCCCCGCTACGATCGATGTGTAGCCCGCTCCGGTGGAGCCACCCGACCGGAAGACACGCAGGATTTCGGCCTCGACGGCGTACTCGGGCATGCCGGGCTCGGCGAGGTGCATCGCGGCGATGTGGGCGTCAGCGGAGAGGCGTGCCGCATGCCGCAACAGCTCGATCTCGTCATCGCTCTTGATCAGGCGTAGCTCGTGTACCAGGCAGGATAGCGAGCGGAAAGTCTCCGGCACGGAGGCCCCGGTCTTCCGGGCCTTGCGGCGAGCCTTGGCGATGGCTGACATCAGCAGCGCATCGTGCTCGGCATCGATTGCGAAGGCGTAGTGGAGCGTGTGGACGCCGGTGAGCAGCTCGACCAGCTCGGCCTCGATCTCGGAGAACTCGAAGGCGGCGTCTGCGCCATGGTCGGCTTTGGCGCCCTCTGGACCGGGGCGAAATCCCGTCCAGGTCTCGCGCTCCCGATCCTTCTTCTGGACGAAAAGGGTGAGTGATTCTGCAGTCAGGAACACGGCGACCTGGGGGTCGGTCCATCCGGTGAGCCAGTAGACATCGCTATCTGGGCGGTAGCGGTACTCTGCGTCGCCGTTCCGGAGGTGGTGGGGACCTCCGAACAGGAGCACGGCCTCTCCTGCGCCGAGCTCTGCTTGGAGGCGATCGCGGTGTAGCTTGAAGTTCGGTTTCGGCGCCATGTCTTCTCTCCGAGCGTGTGCGTCGGGTCGTCTGGGGTGCCGGTGCAACGGTCGGTTGCGGCGGGGCCCTTGATCCGATATCTCATGGGTCCTACCGTGGTGATGGGTATTGCACCACCGCCACGAGAGCCTTGGGGGGTTCATGGAGAGCTTTGGAACGAGCGACGAGGTCGGGCCGCTTGCCGACTTTGGGATCGAAGAGGTCCACGAAGTCACTCCCGGTCTCATCGATACCTTGGTCGAGATCGATCTCCAGACCTTCTCAGAGTCCACATTCTCCGAATACGCAGCTGCGGCCATGCTTCGAAATGGCCGAGTATACCTGTTGAATACAGGTGGTCAGGTGATCGGGTCCTGCGTCACTATCCGCTGCTGGGATCGTCCCAACGAGGCCATGATCCTGTCCATGGGAATCAAGCCCGGCTGGAGGGGGCAGGGGCTCGGACAGCACTTCATCCGGGGCGTGCTGCAGAAGCTCCGCAACCGCGGCCTTCGCAGCGCCTGTCTCTACGTGGGCATGGACAACCGGCGTGCCATTCGCGTGTACGAGGATGTGGGCTTTGTCTGCGTCGAAGAGGGTCCGGGCGGTCGCTACGAGAGGTCGCGCCTCAACCTGCTCCGCGTGACCTTCCAGGAATCGCAGCCCGTCATCGAATTGAATTGATCAGGCGCCCCTGAGGCTTGTAGCGGGCTACGCGTCCTCGCTGATGCCGGCTGTTCAGCGAACCTCGAACGCTGTGTTCACCCAGATCGTTTCCCCCGTACGGGTCTCCAGGCGGAGATCGTTGGGGCCAGCTTGTGCACCCTCGGGTACTTCGACCGTGAGCACGAACTCCTCGGGGCCGTTGGGCGCGGTCGCGAGCACGATCAGATCGCTGGGGCCGAAGAACTCAGCAGTCTCCACCTCTGCGAGCTCGGGCTGTGTGGCGTCGACGAACACGATCAGGGTGTCACCGGGCCGCCCATTGTCGGGGCTCAGGAAGATGAGCGAGTCTTCTCCGGGGAGCGGGTCGCGATCGCGATCGGTCTCGGCAACTGGGGTGCCATCGTCCTGTATCAGCTGCTCATCATAGACGATACACCCTGTGAGGAGGCCGTATGAGAGGGCGAGAAAGAGCAGTCGGCGCATAATTCCTCCAGGGTCCGGACCATGGTTGCTGGCGTGGACGTCGGGGGATGGCGATCTCTTCGATATTTCTGGGTGAGGAGCCGAAAGAGATGGGCCATCGACCGGTTAGGTGACTGGGGTTCAACAAGAGAGTGAAATGAGTCATCAGCCGATCAAGGCCTACAAGAATCTGGAGTTCTTGAACTCGCCGGCCGCGCGCCCGATCCGAATCCTTTGCGAGTTCGAAGAGACCCGGCAGCGCCTGCTCAAGCACGGCGTCCACAACACCATCGTGTTCTTCGGCTCTGCCCGCACGAAGAGCTCCGAGGTCGCCAAGACCATGCTCGCAGACGCCCACTCTGCGATCGGGCGTGGCGATGCAGATGCAGATGCGCTGCTGCATCAAGCCGAGATCGCCAGCCGAATGAGCGTGTACTACGAGTCCGCTCGCGAGCTCTCCTCTCGGCTCACGGCTTGGTCGATGGAGCGCACGGGCAAGCACTATGTGGTCTCTTCTGGGGCTGGGCCAGGCATCATGGAGGCTGCCAATCGCGGCGCGAGTGAGGTCGACTCGGGCCGTAGCGTGGGGCTCGGGATCAGCCTGCCCTTCGAGGCTGGCAACAACGACTACGTCACCGAAGAGCTCTCCTTCGAGTTCCACTACTTCTTCACGCGGAAGTACTGGTTCCTGTACCTGGCCAAGGCGCTGATCTGCTTTCCGGGTGGCTTCGGCACCATGGACGAGCTGTTCGAGACGCTCACGCTGATGCAGACCGGGAAGATCAAGAAGAACCTGCCGATCGTTTTGTTCGGAAGCGACTATTGGTCCAAGGTCATCAACACCGAGGCCATGGCGGAGTTTGGGACGATCTCCCCCGGAGATGTCGATCTGCTGCACATGTCCGACTCGGTCGACGACGCCTTCGCATATCTCACCGCGCAGATGGACTGAGAGCGGCGTCGATCGCCGTCACAACTCGCGCGACGATCACGTCGATCGGGTCGTCGAGGGAGACTCCGGCCGCCTTGGCGTGCCCCCCTCCGGAGGGGGCCAGGTCGTTGGCGACTGTGGCGACGTCGACGGCACCATGGCTGCGTAGTGACAGCTTTGCCGAGCCTCCCGGACGCTCGATGATCAGCACGCCCACCTCGACCCCGTGGACCTGAACGAGGCACTCGACGATGCCCTCCAGGTCTCCGTCCACGCCCCTCATTCGGTCCCATTGGGCCAGCGTGACCGTGCCGATGGATAGGCGTCCGTCGAGCTCGAACAGCGCCTGTGCGAAGACCTCGGCGGTGATGCGAAGCCCACTACGCCGGCGGTCCATCAGCACCCGCAGGCAGATATCAGAGTGGTCGATGCCGGCCCTCAGCAGCGCGGCGGCCATCTCATGACTTGCCGGGCTGGTGTTGCTGTAGCGAAATCCGCCCGTATCGAAGATGAGCCCAGTGTACAGGGCCTCGGCCATGGGGCGGTCGATGGTGACCCCCCAACCGGCCAGCTCTGCGTAGAGCATCTCGCACGTGGAGCCGGCCTCCGGTGCGACCCAGAAGTGGGTGTAGCCGTCATCCTGGGTGGACCCATGGTGGTCGATGATTCCCCGTATTGGTGCTGCAGAGAAGGCCCGCTCGACCTCGGGAGCGAGCCGATGTCGGTCGCCATCGAGCACCACTACAGCACCCCATTCGGGCTCTACCTCGGATTCTGGAATCAGGCTGTCGATCCCTGGCATCCACGCATACCGGTAGGACGGAGAGCCTGCGATCGAGCAGTCCACCCCACGCGCAACGAGTATGCTCTGCAGAGCCAAGCACGCTCCCAGGCTGTCCCCGTCCGGTGAGACGGGTCCCGTCAGCAGGACGCGCCCGACGTGGGCGAGGGCGTCAAGCAGCGTGCGCGGTGTGGTTTCCACGGGGCCCGGCGCTTCTGGGCTAGGAGAGCAGGGAGTCGAGGTCGTCGAAGTCCGTGGACTTGGACTTCGCTGCGGGAGCACTGGACTTGGAGCCACGGCTCTTCTTCGAGCGCTTCTTCTTCGGTTTGGACTTGGAGTCGGAGGCCGAGAGCAGATCATCGAGGTTGCCGATGTCATCCGCGGGGGCGCGGTCATCGCGGCCACGGCCTCGGCGATCATCGCGGTCGAGGTCGCGGTCCCGTCCGCGGCCCCGTCCGCCATCACGCCCGCCGCTACGACGGCCACCGTCACGCTTGGCGGCCTTGCGGTCGGCCTTTTCATTGCGGCGCTCCCGCAGGTCTGCGAGGCTGTCGAGACCGCTCTCCGCCGCTTTCCGCTGGCGGTTCCACAGGAAGAAGGCGCGCAGAGTGGCGGCGAGCAATGCATCTCCGTCCGGACGCTCCTTGAGTGCCCGTACGGTCGGGAGGTAGGACTCGAACACCATCGTGCCCATCGCCGCACGAATTTGCTCGGACTGCCGGTCGACGCGGGTACGCGAGGCGGTCTCGGTATCGGGTAGGAGCTTCACGTTGAAGTCGATATTGTGCACGGTCTCGAGCTGCTTGCGACACGCCAGATCGGCGCCGCCGACGAGGTTGATGCACTTGCCCTCCTTGCCGATGCGACCGGTGCGGCCGGAGCGGTGCAGATAGATCCGCGGATCAGAGGGTAGGGAGTAGTTGATGACATGGGACAGGTCGGAGATGTCGATACCGCGCGCCGCCACATCTGTGGCCACCAGGTAGCGGACGTCGCCGGACTTGACCTTCTTCATGACCTGGGAGCGCCGGGCCTGAGAGAGTTCGCCGGAGAGGAGCTGAACGTCGAGCCCCTGACGGTCGAGGAAGCTGGCCACGGTGGCGGTGTCTTCGCGCGTGTTGCAGAAGATGATGGCCGAGGTGGGGTCTTCGGTGTCGAGCAGGAAGAGCAGGGACCGGACCTTGTGCACGGCGGCGTCGGTCTCGTAGAGGATGTGCTCGATGAGCTCGACGTTGTCGGCGTCCGTCGACAGGCGGATATTCTCGGCATCCTTGAGATAGGTGTCGACCAAGCGCTTGGTGTCATCGCTGATGGTCGCGGAGAACAGCAGGATCTGCCGGTCGGCCGGAGTGCGATCGATGATTGCGGTCACATCCTCGAAGAAGCCCATGGAGAGCATCTCGTCTGCCTCGTCGAGGCACATGGACTGGATGGCGCTGGTGTCGAAGTTTCCGCGGCGGATGTGGTCGAGGACCCGTCCGGGGGTGCCTACAACGAACTGGGCTCCGGCGGCGAGGGCCTTTTCTTGTGGGCCCATCGGGAGTCCACCGACGAGGGTGACCATCTCGATATCGGTATACTTGGCGAGGCCGGCGGCCTCCTCTGCGATCTGCTGGGCGAGCTCGCGGGTGGGGGCGAGGATCAGGACGCGCGGGCCACTCTCGCCGGATCCGATCCGCTCGATCATCGGCAGACAGAATGCCGTGGTCTTGCCTGTGCCCGTCTTGGCGCGGACGAGCATGTCCTTGCCCGCGATACCGGCCTCGATTGTGGCGGCCTGCACGGGGGTAGCGGTCTCGTATCCGAGGTCGAGAACGCCCTTGAGGACCTCGGCAGAGATGGGGAAGTCGGCGAAACGACGATCGCTCACGTAGTCGGAGCTGTCGGGGGTCTGCCCGTCGTCTGTGTTGCCGTCATTTTCTGTGTTTTCAGTCAAGTTCCGTCTCCGGGGAAGCTGATGGTCTATCGTCCGAAGGCCAACAGCGCGACCTCGATTCCAAGACCCGGGCCAAAGGCCGCCATCACCCCATACCCGTGGTCGGGGAGGCCGGGGTCTCGTAGCGCCTCTGCAAGGGAGAACAGAACGCTCGGGCTACTCATATTTCCATGGGAGCGAAGCACTCTTCGGGAAGGCGCCAGCGCGAGGTCATCGAGGTCGAGTGCTCCTCCGACGGCGTCCAGGATGCGAGAGCCGCCGGGGTGTAGTGCCCAGAGCACGACTTGGTCACGACTCACTCCATTGGTGTCGAGCAGCTGGTCGACGGTCTCTCCGATCTGGGTGGCGATGAGCTTGGGGATGGATGGGTCCAGCACGATCCGGAAGCCGAGGGCGTCCAGATCGAAGCCGAGGGTGTCGATATGATCGAAGTCGAAGCGGCTGCCGAAGTCCACCAGGATGGGCCCGGAACCACCGACTCCAACGGTGACCGCTGCGGCACCGTCGGCGAAGAGTGCGGTTGCTACGAGGTTTTCTGTGGTGTCTCGTTCCGAGAAACACGCGCTGCAGACCTCCACTGCAAGGGCTACGGCGGTGGAGCTCGGCCTGCGAGCGACGTGGTCGGCGGCGACCTTGAGCAGCGGCACTGCGGCGTGGCAGCCGATGCAGTTGAAGTGGGCACGAGCGAAGTCGGAGCGCATCGATTCTTGGCGGCCGATGAGCAGATCCAGGCCGGGAGTGGCGTATCCGGTGACGGTGGTGACCGCGAAGAGGTCGACCTCGGTGGGCAGCTTGCCTGCGAGGGAGAGTGAGTCCCGGGTCGCTTGGCCGCCCAGGAGCAGTGCGCCTTCGAGCCAGGCGGCATTGGTCTCGGACAGCGACCTCTCGGTGGCCCAGAACTCCGGAGGAACGAAGAAGCCCCGTGAGTGCACCGGGGACTCGAGGAAGAGGCGATCGAGGAGGGGGCTGCGGCGCCATGGGCTGTGACGGAGCAGCTGTTGTTGGGCGATCTGACGGTCCGGAACCGCTCGCCCGATCGATTGGATTCGGGGATCAGGCATCGGTGCGCCAGGGGGTTGCAGGTTGGAGTCGGACCGAACGGCCGGTGATGAACACCCGCCCTTCGAGGTCGGTCGCTACCACGTCTCCGAGGACATCGCGGTCCTCTACGGTGACATCGATCTCCAGCCGGAGCGGACCGGGTAGGGGTACCTCGTACATCGTCCACGCAGAAGCTCCGACCGGAAGCCCGAGCCAGCCCGTGGTGTGGCCAGACCATGCCGCGAGGAGCTGATGGGCTGCATCGATGACCGTGGCGAGGGGGTCGGCGTCGCGGATGTCGATATCCGCGCGTGCGCGGGTGGGTTCGAAGGCGGACACCTCCGTGAGCATTTGCCACTCCGGTCCGTGAAAGAGTAGATTTTCACGGTACATCGGGGCGGCATCTTCGCCGGCCATTGGGCGTGCCTGTGGATAGTCCTGTGGGCTGTCCGCGACGTGGATTCGAGCCCTACATAGAAGATCTTCGCCCCGTCGAATCAGGGCCCGGTCATCGTCGATCACCAGGGACACCGACTGCGGGGTGCGGACGAAGCAGGGTCCGTGGATGGAGAAATCGTCGAGCCCCCATACGGGCCCCGGGCACAGAACCTCAGCAGCCCGGAGGATTGCGGAGACCCACATCGCGGCCGGCACCAAAACCCGGCCTGCGACCCGGTGGTGGTCGAGGGCTGGGGCCTCGGGATCGAGTCGTATGGAGAAGCTGTTGGGAGAGTCGGGGCCACCCCAACCCGTCAGCGGCCATGGAAGGGACTGGCCTGGAGGTAGGTTCGGGCTCAGCCACTGGGGGCCGGATCCTGTGAGTGCCTCGACGAAGACCCGCGCTCCGTCCTCTGGGCGAAGAGACGCCACGCCCCGTGCAGCCAGGAGTCGCTGCAGGGCCGGGTCGCTGGCCATTCCAACTTCAGACCAGGCCGTCCAGACCAGGGGGGTCGACCGGGTCGCTGTGGGGTGAACAAGCTTCTCGAGCGTGGCATTTGCTGCGGCGTACAGGGACTGTCCGGGGTTGGGCAGGTGGGCGGACACCGATGAAAAGGGGACCCATACTGGGCTGTCTTCGAGGGTCGCATCGATGAGGTTCTGGGCCCCGATCAGCTTTGCAGCGAGGGCCTCATCGAGGTCCTCGAGGGTTCGGGTCGGTAGCAGCCCATCGCGGAGCACCCCAGCAGCGTGAACGACGATATCGATGCGGCCGAAGGATTCACGGCAGCGCGACGCGACTGCGCGGACTGCATCGAGGTCGGTGATATCGACGGACGCGTATTCGAACCCAGCCGGCGCCTGCTGATTCGGTCGGCGCCCGAACAGGATGCCCCGAGCCCCGGGCACTGCGGCGAGGCAGTGGGCGAGGATGCCTGTCGTGCCGCCGGAGGCGAGAAACACGGGTTGTTCGGGGAGCTCGTTGTGGACCGATTGCTCGACATAGCCGGGGATCCAGGTGCGTGAGCCCTCGATCAGGACGCGCCCAGTGGATGGCGCGAGGGCTGCGACCACGGACGCTTCGTCGACCTGGCCACGGATGAACACGGTTCGGAGCGAGGTGCCGGCTTCGACCGACGCGACCGCGAGGAAGGCCGCGACGCCGTGGTGGGCCGGGAGGGCTGGATTCAGCACCACTCTGGATGGGAGCGGTGCACCGTGGAGGAAGGGAGTCAACAGCTCGTTGAGAGGCTTGTCGGCGAACCGCAGCTGGGCTGGGCTGGGCTGGCTGGTTTGGGGCGCTGAAGCGATGGGCAGATCGATGAGCTTCCAGCGGCCAGGGAGGGAGTTGGTAGCGGGGCGCGGGGCAGAGCGGTTCCCCTCGAACCAGTCGACGAGCCCATCCACATCGAGAGATCCGAGATCTCCGAGGGTCGTGTCGTCGAAGTCCAGGTCGAGACGCTCCTGCACAAGACCGACGATCTCCATCTTGCGGATACTGTCGATGCCGAGCTCGGTGTCGAGCCGAGCGCCGCGCACGAGCGCCTCGGGCGGGTAGCCGGTGACCTCGACGATGCAGGCGACCACGACAGACCGCATATCGGACCCGGAGAGGCCAGGGGATGGGGCGTTGGGCGTTGCGGGTGCTTGGATGAGTTCGGGAGGAGCGCGCTGGGGAGCTCTGGGTTCGGTGGGGAAGGGCAGGGTCACGAACCGGGCCGGAACTTGGCGGAGCAGAGCCGCGTGGCCTCGTGCCAGGAGCTCAGCGGCGGCCCAGACGAGCCCGAGACCGTCGTCCCCTGGGGAAGGATCGAGGCAGACGACCGCTGCGTCTGGCACGGTGCGTTCGATGTGGCGCGCGAGGGATGAGCCCGGGCCCGAGTGGATGAAGAGTCGGTGTCCCGCGCTCGCCGCTGCTTCAACCGCAGCTTGGAACCCGACGGGCTCGGTCACGGCGCGGATGAGGGCGTGGGTGGGGTCTGCTGCATCGGACACGTTGGGCCACCAGCGCAGCCCGGGCCGAAGTGTTGTTTCGGTGAGGGCGAGGGCGAGGGCGTCTGCTGCGGGTCGCACCACATCGGTATGAAAGGCCCGCTGGAGATCGAGGATGGTGGCGCGAATCCCTCGCTCTCGGGCCGTGTCCACAGCCGCCTGGACTGTGGAACTTGGACCTGCGAGAACGCACGAGCCCGGGCTATTGAGTGCGGCCAGATCGAGCCCCACTTCCGCGCCAAAGTCCCGCGCCTCGGCCTCGGACAAGGCGACCGCGATCATGCCGCCGATGGGGCACTCAGCCAAGCCCTGCCCCCGTGCTCGCGCCAGGCGGACCGCATCGGCTGGAGCGAGAATCCCGGCAGCGGCGAGGGCCCCGAGCTCTCCCACGCTGTGTCCGATCACCCCGGCTACGGGGAGCTCGAGCGCTGCGGACCAACCGATGGCTGCCGTGACCATGAGCTCGTGCTGGGCGGCGGGGTCGGCGGAGGTGTCGAGCTCGGTCACGCCGAGAGAACGGAGGGCTTCGGAGCCCCGGATCAGCGCGTGGATGGGGTCGAGCGCGTGGTCGCGCGTGCTGCCCTGCCCGGGAAAGACGAGCACGGCTTCTGGTAGATCTCCGGAGTAGCGCCACGCCCGGTTCCCGAAGCGCCCGTTTCGACCGGAGGCCACCCACGGGCGTAGCCCTTCTCGGCCACCCAGCACGACGAGCCGATGGGACCGCGCGATGGCTTCTTCGGGGGTGACGGTGTGCCCAGCGTCGAAGCGCTGGAGCAGGTGCTCTGCGCTGTCTGCCGCGTAGACCCGGAGCTCGGATACCGCATCGACCCACTCCGTTGGGCGGAGGTATGGACTCGCCATGCTGTGGTTCGGAGTTGGGGGCTGCTCGACCAGGACGTGGAAGTTGGTGCCTCCAAATCCAAAGGCGCTCACTCCGGCCCGGGCTGTGGTCGATGTGAACGGCTGGGGGGTGCGAGGCAGCCGGAAGGGTCCTCGTGCGAGCTCGTCGCGCAGTGGAGTCGCGTGGATGGTAGGCGGGATGGTGCGCGTGTTCACGGCGAGCACGGCTTTGAGCAAGCCCGCAGCCCCGGCGGCCCCCTTGCAGTGGCCGATGTTGGACTTGACGGCTCCGAGCCACGCTCGCTGGCCCGCAAATATTCGCGAGAGGGCTCGAATCTCCGTGAGGTCTCCGACGGATGTGCCGGTCCCATGGGCTTCGACCAGCTCGACGGATTCGGGCCCGAAGTCGCACTCGGCATAGGCGCGCTGAATGGCGAGGACCTGCCCCTCGGCTCTGGGCGCGGTGATCCCCGTGGACCTCCCATCCGAGGACTGCCCGATCCCGCGGATCAGAGCCCAGATCCGGTCCCCGGCGTGTTCGGCATCGGAGAGGCGCTTGAGGGCAAAGATCGCGGCGCCCTCGGCCATCACGAAGCCATCGGCGCGGGTGGAGAAGGGTGTGGAGCCGGTGCTCGAGAGCGCATGAGTGCGGCTGAATCCCACAAATGTCTCCGGAGAGAGGTCGGCGTCGACCCCGCCAGTGAGCACCAGATCGCAGCGTCCGGAGCGAAGCCATGCTGTGGCGGTGTCGACGGCGGCCAGGGATGCTGCGCAGGCGGCATCGACGGTGGAGTTGCCCCCCATGAAGCCCAGCCAGGACGCCACTCGCCCGGCGACCACATTGGAGAGCAGGCCACTCATGCTCTCGACATCGACCGGGGGAAGGGTCTCGCCGAGGCGGTGGTCGATGCGCTCGGACAGGGCTTCGAGCTCCGACTCGTCGAGGTCTGCGAGCCGTCCTTCTGCATCGAGGGCGGCGAGCACCTCCCGGAAGCGGACCCGCACAGCGAGGCTCTTGTTGTGTTCGCCGCCCATGCTGTTGCCGAAGACGACCGCGGCGCGTCGCCGATCGATGACCCGGACTCCTTGCATGGCCTCACGGGCCGCAATGAGGGCGAGCTGTTGGGCGCGGTCCATGCTGGGGACGACCCGGGGCGGAATTCCGAACGCCACCGGATCGAATTGGAGATCCGTGACCCATCCGGCCATTCGGGTGCCCGTGCGGGTCGGGGTCGAGTCGCTCGGGTCGAAGTAGCGATCGGCGCGCCACCGGGACTCCGGTATCGCCCGCACTGAGTCCAGCCCGTGCAGCAGTGAGCGCCAGAATGGCTCCACACCCGTGCCTCCGGGTAGCGCGCAACCCACACCCACGACCGCGATGGGTTCGCCGGGTTCGACCCGTCTACGAGGCGTACTCTGAGCCGACGCCGGGAGATCTCCCCGCACTCGTGCCACCGATCCAACGAGGCCGGTAGGTTTGGGCTCGTGGCCCTCGAGCAATGCGGTCGCCCCTGCGGTCAGTGCAGAGAACAGCTCGGAGACGGTGGTGAGCTGGTCCTCGACCAGAGCGCCCTGGCCCAGGGTGAATGCACCCTCATCGACCTGGCGCTGGGCGGGAAGGGTTCGGTAGCCGCCGGTCCCGTCCCGCTCGATCCCCTTGGCCGCGATTCGGGTTCGACCGAGGTTCTGCTCCTCGACCGCCAGGCGCCGCTCGGAGAGTGGGACTCCCTCGGATAGGCGCTGGGCTTCCTGCTTCTGGGCCCGATCGGTGTACCGATTCGGCGTGCACTGCAGCGGAAGCCCTACGGTATCCCCCACGTAGACGGTGCGGGTCGCGGCGAGGGCGGCCTGTTGGTAGGCCACCGTGATCTGCCTGGACTCCACGATCTCGTGGGTGAAGAACAGCGCCGTGCCGACCTGCAGCGCCACGCGGTGACCCGCCTCGAAGCAGTCGGTGGCCATTGCTGCAGCGAACGCGGCGCTGACCGAGTCACCGATGCCCCCTGCGAGCACGACCAATGCGGGGGATGGGGCTTGCTCTACTGCTGCGAGCCCCTCTTCCCAGAGTGCACTCGATGGGAGCACGCCGACATGGCCTCCCGCCTCGCGACCTTCGAAGATCACCGCGGGAACCCCCCGCCTCAGTGCCATCGCCGCGAGCCGGGCCGATGGCGTATGCAGCCATGGCTCCATGCCGCGGGAGTGGAGTGCGGTCGCGAGGGCGGGGCTCCCCCCAGCGAGGATCACCGGACGCGGGCCGGAGCGCACCACCGCCTCGATGTGTTCCTCTCTCCAAGGCATCACATCGAAGCCGATGATCCCCGCTCCCCACGGGCCAGGGAGCTGAGCCATCCCCTCGAGCACGACCTCTGCGGCATCGGGCCGGAGCGCACCCAGAGCACAGAATGGGAGCCCACCTGCGAGGAGCACCTCCCGAGCGAGATCGGGCCGCTCGCTGATGTTGGCCATGGGCCCCTGGACGAGGGGGAGTCCTGTGCCCAAGGGGTCGGCGCTGAGCACTCGGGATTGCCGGGCACGGGTCGAGCGCTCGAGGGCAGCTCGGGTGAGCGCGGAGACCGCCTGGGCGAGAGTGCCCGATGTGGACAGAGCCCCGATGGACATGGGGCAGGGGAGACCGCTGTCCGGATCCGTACACCAGGAAGGAGCCACAGTCCCGCCGATGGAACGCACCCCGCCCACCCGTTGGGTGTTTCGGGCGGAAGACCGGATCAACACCTGCTTGTGTCGAGGATGCACGGGACTCCCGGGTAGGGCCCAGAGCGAGGCGTCCAGCACGATGCCGGCGGCGCCCACCGCGAGTGCGGCGCCCATGCCGCGGAGCCCGAGCCCCTGGGCGACCCACGGAACACCGCTGCGATGGGCGGCTCGAATCAGAACGACTGCACCGACCTCTCCGCAGGGGCCACCGGACTCGAGCCCGCGAATCCACAGCTGCGCGCCGGCCCTCGCTGCTCGGTCCAGGCGTTCGACATCGCCGACCTCCACCCAGGGGATCTGCCCCGAGCTGCGACACTCCGCCACGAACTCCTCGATGCCCTCGATATGCAGCTGGAGGATGCGATGGGGCGCTTCCGTGCGTTCCTGTGTCGACCAGTCACGACGCCGAATCAAGGCGGAGCACTCTTGGATCTCCGCAGGGCTCCAGCCCTCGGGGATGTCGATGAAGACCAGGAGCGGCATCAGCGGTGCCTGGGCTTCACGCCGAGGTTGTAGGCCATCAGGCAGCCGAAGGTCTCGACCAGCCAGGTCTCGAAGCCGACGGCCTGCATCTGTCGGTCGAGCCAGCGCTGCCCGGGGTAGGCGGCCATGGAGGCGGGGATGTACATATAGGTCTTGGGGTGGCCGTGGAGCAGTGTGCCCAGAGCGGCCCCGGAGGCCATCATATAGCCCCGGTATGCCCTGTCGAAGAGCCGGTTCGGTGGGCGGGCGAAGTCGAGGTTCCAGTACTCTCCGCCAGGCTTGAGCACGCGGAATACCTCCGACAGCACGGCCGGAAAGTCGGGGAACCCGCGCCCAGCGTAGACGCAGGTGACCCGATCGAAGGAGTTGTCTTCAAAGGGCAAGGATGCTGCGTCATCGATCGAGAACCGCACGTGGGACATGCCCCCGGGACGCTTGTGCTCGGCGACAGCCAGCATGTCGGGGTTGATGTCCGAACCGATGACCTCGCCGTGGTGGGCGAGTGCGCCGAGCCGATAGGTGACATCGCCAGTCCCTGCGGCGATATCGAGAACCCGATGGCTGGGTTGTATTCGAGCGAATGCCACCAGACGATCCTTCCAGCGGGAGTGCCAGCCCGCGGACATCAGGTCGTTCCCGAGATCGTAGCGCTCTGCCACCCGAGAGAACACCCAGTCGACATAGGGCTGCTTGTGGGTGTCCTGGCGCAGGGCCTCGAGCAGCCCCGAGGGAGGCGGGGTCATGTGCTACTCCGTTCGGACCGGCTTCATATCCGCCAAACCTGTCCACCGCTGGGTGATCTTGTTACGATATATGGAACGGGTTGGAATTCCGACCAACCGGTCAGTTTTGGGGTCGTCTTCTTCGTGAAGAGACATCCTGGGATGTGGAGGCAGACTGCGGTACGCCATCGTCGGTGGCACGGGAATGGTGGGGACTCACCTTGCGACCGCGCTTCGAGCTCGGGGCGACGAGGTGTGGATCCTGACGCGTCGCGATCCCAAAGAGGAGCACCAGGTGCAGTGGGACGCTTCCAAGGGCATCCAGGGCCTCTCCCGGCTCGAGGGCTTGGATGGGGTCTTCAACCTCACCGGTGCACCCATCGCGGACCGCCCGTGGACGAAGAAGCGCCGTGAAATCCTGTTCGATAGTCGGATCCTGGCCACGGAAGTCATCCTGGACAGCCTGTCCCAGCTCGAGCGGCCCCCTGGGTTCTTCATCGGTGCGGGCGGGTTGGGCCTGTTCGGGGACTGCGGAGACCGCGTGATCGAAGACGATGGAGAGCCGGGTACCGGCTTCCTCGCCGAGCTCTCTTCCGCGTGGGAAGCCGCTCATCTGTCCGCATCCGACGTGCTGGGCTGCCGCGCGGCTGTGCTCCGCATGACCATCGTGCTGTCTCACACAGGCGGTGTATTCCCTCTGATGGTGCTCCCGTTCAGCTACGGAATCGGCGGGTGGCTCGGCAATGGCAAGCAATACACCGGGTGGATCAGCGATCGAGATGCGGTGTCGGCCTTCCTCTTCGTCGCGGAAAACCCGGAGCTGTCCGGTGCGTTCAACGCCACGGTTCCCGAGCCTACCCGCAACAAGGAGTGGTGCAAGGCCCTCGGCCGGGCGCTCAATCGGCCCGTCATGACCCACGCTCCCAAGTGGGCGCTCCGGGGCGCCCTGGGCGAGCTCGCCAACGATCTTTTCCTCGCTAGCATTCGGGCCGTTCCCAAGCGGCTTACGGATGCGGGTTTCGAGTTTCAGGACACTGAGGCCGAGGCCACCTTCGCTCGACTGGTCGCGGCCTCGCGCGAGCCGGCATAGGACAGGGGCCCCACCGAGGAGCCCTGCATGTCGGCACATCCCTGGCACGATCTTCCGAACAACCCCGACACAGCGGGTGACTTCTTCAACGTAATCATCGAGATTCCGCGAGGAAGTCGGGTCAAGTACGAGCTCGACAAGCCCACGGGGATGTTGCGCGTGGACCGGGTGCTCTACAGCGCGGTGATGTACCCAGCGAACTACGGCTTTCTGCCCCGCAGCTACTGCGACGATGGCGACCCCCTGGACGTGTTGGTGCTCGGTCACGAGCCGGTGGCCCCCATGTCGATCATGCAGGCACGGGCGATTGGCTGCATGCGGATGACGGACGAGGGCGATTCGGATGACAAGATCATCGCCGTCCACATCAACGACCCCGCTGTGTCGGACTACCGGGATATCGGCGATCTTCCCCGGCATACCTATGCAGAGATCAAGCGCTTCTTCGAGGACTACAAGGTCCTGGAGGGCAAAGAGGTCGAGGTCGAGGGCCTGCTAAATGCCAAGGATGCACTCGCGATCGTTCGGGAGAGCTTCAAGAGCTACCGAGCCAACGAGAGTAGACTCCGGGGCTGGTAGTCAGCGAATGCGGACTCCGGCGTGGGCCATCTCTTCCCACGCCGCGTCGAGGGATCCGTCGATGTCGATTCCTCGACAGCCCTCCCTGATGACGGTCACTTCGAACCCCAGGGCTCGCCCGTCCAGGGCGGTGTACTTTACGCAGAAGTCGGTCGCGAGGCCGACCAGGACGATGGATTCTACACCGAGCTCGCGGAGCGCTCCCCCCAGACCGGTCGAGGTCTTGTGGTCGTTCTCGAAGAAGCCGGAGTAGCTGTCGACGCCGGCATGGGTGCCCTTCCGAATGATCAGCTGAGCAAGCTCATCGCTAAGGTCCGGGTGAAATTCGGAGCCCGCCGTGAGCTGAACGCAGTGGGTGGGCCAGAGCACCTGAGTTCCGTAGTCCAGCTCGATGGTCTGGTAGGCGGGCAACCCGTGTTTCTTCGCGAAGGAGATGTGGTCGGGTGGGTGCCAGTCCTGCGTGAGCACGACCAGCTCGGCGGCGCGCATCTGCCGGTTGCACTCGGCCAGTACGAGGTTCCCATCGGGGACCGGAAGCGCTCCGCCGGGGCAGAAATCCTTCTGCACATCGATGACGATCAGGGCTTCACTCGGCATCGGGCTCTCCGGGTTCGAGTCTTCCGTAGATGAATACATCGGATCCGGGGGAGTCGATTCGCAAGACCCGGAACCGGATCGGGGTTCCGTTGATGTTGCGCTGCACGATCGCGGGTATTTCGAGGCTCGCGGAGGCTGCTTGCTTGCGGACGCGACCATCGACGAAGAGCGACACCAGGCTGATTCCCCAGCCGCCCTTGGCGATGCGCTCGGTAGAGTTCACGGTGACAGGGATCGTCTCGCCGATGATGATGGGCCCGCTGAGGCGGTAGTCCCGGTACTTCGAACGGCGCGCGACCTTGTGCACCCGCACTTCTACGGTCCAGGAATCGTCGTCGATCTGGAGGCCTATCGGCTCTATCTTCCAGCGCCCGGGTTGTTCGAGGCCTGCGAATGCGGCTCGGGTGATCGCGAGTGCTCCATCTTCGGTGGTCGCGACCGCCCACCCTTCATCGACCTCGACTGCAGGTGCGGGCTCTGAGGGGCGCCCCTGCAACCACACCGCGGCGGTGGGATCGGCAGCGACCTCGATCTCGATTCGGGCCGGCTGGACGGGGGTGGTGGGGGGTAGGCTCGCCAGCGGAATAGAGCGCTTGAGCTGTTCGGCCAGGGGGCCACTGACCTGGGCGGCGATCAGCTCATCGTTGATCATGCCCTGGGGCTCGGCGATGGTGATGGAGACATCCCACGGGTCGGACTCGACGGGGGCGAGCGCGATGACGGTATTCCTCTCTTCGTCCCGATCGAGGGAGATCCGCGAAGAGCCTGTAGCGACGGCCTCGAACTCGAGATCATCGGCCAGAGTGCGTCTCCCCATCAGCCCGGCGAGCTCGACATCGACCTGGCCGTCGAGCTCGACGTGCACGCGCGGGCAGTCGCAGTCAGGGCTCTCTTGGAGCGCGATGGCGGGCGGCTGGAGAGTTGGCCTCACTACCGCGCTGGTGCCCAGCATGACCGGCACGATGATCGGCTTCTTGGGGTTGGCGACGGCGAGCTGGATGAGCTCGTTGATCGCGCTGGTGGCGAGGGTCGCCCGTACGTGGGGAGGGGCGGCGGTGGGCCCTGCACGCCGGGCCTGGGCGAGTTCGGCTTTGAGCGGGTGGAGGGGATCGAGCTTGGGCCCGCAGGCTACGAGCAGACCCATCAGCAGTGCGACTCTCATGAATCGGTCGGGGTCCAAGCCTCGATGCCCCGATCGATACGCGCCAAGGCGTCGTCCCGATCGAGGACGGCGAGGGTCTGCCATAGCGAAGGTGTAGCCGAGGATCCGGAGATCGCGATGCGCACGGGCTGGGCGTACTTCCCGAGCTTGGTTCCCGTGGACTCACACAGCCTCTTGAAGGCCCGCTCGATGGAGTCGGCCTCCCAGCGTCCCACGTCGGCCAGGGCGGTACGTGCATCTTGGAGGTGCGCGAGGCCACCGCCCTTGACGATGAACTTCTTTACGGCCTTCTCGTCATATCGGCGCGGCGCGGCCCGCAGGAATTGGCTCTTGTTCTGGAGGTCGACGAAGGTGCGCGCGCGGCTTCGAAACAAGGACACCACCGTGTCCAGGTCGTCTTCCGAGAGGCGGGCGAGAGGGCTGTCGGTCACCTCGAACCACTGCTTGAGGGCCTCGACGTAGCGTGCGTCGCTGATCCGTTCACGGAGGTACTCGTAGTTCATGGACTCGAGCTTGACCGGGTCGAACTTGGCGGGTTGCTTGTTGACCCGCTCGAGGGAGAAGGCCTGGGCGAGCTCGGGGAGGGTGTAGAACTCCCGATCGTCTCCGGCGGACCACCCCAACAATGCGAGGTAGTTGAGCAGTGCTTCGGCGAGGTAGCCCTGCTTCCGGAAGTCCATGACCTCGATCATCGGAAGCTCGAGTCCGAGCGCTTCGGCGATGGATGTTGCGAGGGCCACATCATCGTGCTTCTTCTTCATGAAGGTCGAGACGTAGTCCGGCTCGGCACCGGTTGCGGTGGCGAGCCAGCCCCAGTCGCCCTTTGGAGCCTGGCGGGCGGCGGCAGCTTCGCGGGCTCCGGCGCGGGCGACGCGGGCCTTGTCGCGCTTGCTCATCTTGGAGCCGGACATGTTGAAGATGATGGGCAGGTGAGCGTGGACTGGACTCTCCCAGCCGAGCGCCTCCAGGATGCCGAGGTGCTTGGTCGTGTTCATCAGGTGCTCGGACCCGCGGAGCACGTGGGTGACGCCCATGTGGTGGTCATCGACGACGACGGCGAAGTGGTAGGTCGGGAAGCCGTCTGCCTTGCGGATGACCACATCCTCGAGCTCGTCTGCCGCCTGGGTCATCTCTCCGATCACGGCATCGTGGACGACGACAGGGTGGTTGGGTGCCTTGAGGCGGACCACGGGAACTCGGCGTTCTCGATGGTACTGAGCGATCTCGTCGTCGGTGTAGGGCTCTCTCCTTCGGAAACGGAAGTTGACCTTGTCCGCCTCGGCCTGCTTCCTCATCGCGTCGAGCTCGGCGCGGCTCTCCCACGCCTGGTAGGCGCGCTCGCGCTCCAAGAGATCGTCGAAGTGCAGATTGTAGGTGTCGAGACGCTGGGACTGATAGTAGGGGGCCCCCGGACCGCCGACCCCGGGACCCTCGTCCCAGTCGAGTCCCAGCCAGGCCATGTCGAGCAGGATCCCCTCGGCCGCCTCTTCGGAGGAGCGAGCGCGATCGGTGTCCTCGATACGGAGCACGAAGATGCCGTCGTGTTTGCGCGCGTACAGCCAGCTGTACAGGGCGGTTCGGGCTCCTCCAACATGCAGCGACCCGGTCGGAGATGGGGCGAAGCGGGTTCGAGTCGTGGACATGGGTGACCTCCGGAGCCCTCTGCTATCCCGTGTCGCCGCGGGCGCGCTATTGGGGGGCCATGGGACTCGACTACCGCGTACGCTGCTGCCCCGATGGCCTGATGACCGATCGTCGTCACGGCGTGCGAGTGCTGGATTGCACGATCCGTGATGGCGGCTGCACCAACCTCTGGGATTTCTCTCACGAACTGGTCGCCCGCACCTTCGACGCGTTGCTCCACGCAGGAGTGGACGTGATGGAGGTGGGCTACTGGACCCAGCCTGGGGTCTACGACCCGGAGACGACGGGGCCGTGGCGTTTTTGCCGGGAGGATGACCTCGTTGAGGTGGTGCGGGAGTCCCCGATGAAGCTCGCCGTCATGTGCGACATGAATCGCATCCGAAAAGAAGATCTGCCTCCAGCGGACCAGACGGCGATCGATATCGTGCGGATCGCCACCTACGGCCACGATGTGCCCGCTGCGGTGGAGCTCCTGCAGCACGCTGCCGATCTCGGCTACGAGGTCTTTTGCAATGTGATGGCCGTGACTCGCTGCACACCTCAGGAGGTCGATCGCTTCTTGGGAGTTCTGCGAGACTCGTCGGTCGGAAATGTGGCGGTGGTCGACAGCTTTGGGGCGATGTACCCGCACCATGTCCGCTACCTCATCCGGAAGTACAAGAACTGGCTACGACCGGAGCAGCGCGTCGGGGTGCACCTCCACAACAACCAGGAGACCGCTTTCGCCAACACCATTGCGGCAATCGACGAGGGTGCGGAGTTCGTGGATGCCACGATCTTCGGCATGGGGCGGGGCGCGGGGAATTGTCCGCTGGAACTGCTGTTGATGTATCTGGACGATCCCCGACACGATGTGCGGCCTATCCTCGATCTGATCGATGACTACTCCGAACTGCGCAACGACCTGAAGTGGGGGTATCATGTCCCATATGGTGTGACTGGCTGGCTCAACCTTCACCCGCGTTCGGCGATCGAGCGGCTCAAGCGCGATCGGCCCGCGCCGCGGCAGTTCTACGATACCCTCACTGCGGATCGGCCTCGGCACAAACACCATCATCCCCGTGAGGGTTGACCTGTCCCCAACTGACGGGGAAGAATCGCAGCCCGTCGGGGTTCTTGCGACCACCGAACCGCCGACCTCTTGGATACCCGCTTGCTCGCCCTGATTTTCATCACAATCGCTCACTCGGTTCAACCCGTCGTGGCTGCGGGGAACGGACTGGTTGCCGCGCCCCCCCCGGAACTGGTGAAGCCGGCCTCGGAGGTCGCGAGCACTTGGATCTCGGTGCTGGGGGATTGTCTCGAGGACGGTCGTCCAGGTGCGTTCTCGGTGGTCGATCGCTCTGACGAGGGGACTACGACCTCCCGAGTGAACAAGGATGTGGGCTCCATCCGCGAGCTCGAGCCCGCGGCGGTGGTCCTTGGGCTCGGTGCGCTCGAGATGAGCTCCGACGAGGAGCCGGCTGCCTTTCGAAGACGCCTCACCGAGGTCGTGTCCTCGCTGCGCGCAGGAAATGGCCCCTTGGTCCTTCTGGTGGGGATCGTCGGACCCACGCTGTCTCAGCTCGAGTGGAGTGCTGAGGAGGACGTGGCTGCCCGCCAAGGGGCGATCGATCAGCGCGCGCGGTCTTGGAATGAGGCGCTGGAGAGGGTAGCAGCCAGTGATGATGGGGTCTGGCGAGTCGACCTCGCTTGGCCCAGCGACAGCTCTTCTCGCAAGCGCCTGACTCGTGGCGGATGGGCACTTACCGACCGCGCGCACGCTCGCGTCGGCGCGGTGATCTGTGAAGAGTTATTGAAGAAGCTGAAGAATCATTCTCAATAGCCGATCTTTTGACTCAGTGGGGTATCGTCTCGTCAACAAGGAGAGTGGATGGCACTCAGCCGGCACCTGCTGGTCAGCCTCAGCCTCGTCAGTTCGGTCTTCCTCACCGGTGGCACGGTGGCCTACTACGAGGAGGCGCTCCCAACGACGCTCAATCCGTTGTTCGCCCAGAGCATGGTCGACCAGCGAACGCAGGAGCTCGTCTTCGACCGACTCTATTATCGGTCTGCGATCACCGCGCAGATTCGTAGTCGATTGGTCGAATCCGAGGAGCGCCTCGAGGGGGGCAAGAAGCTCAAGGTCACGATCAAGAAGGGGGTGAAGTGGCACGACGGCGAGCCCTTCACTGCCGAGGACATCTGCTTCACCGTCGATGCGCTCCTCAACCCCTCGACTCCGTCCCTCATCGGCAAGCAGTACCGCGAGGTCCTCGAGAGCTGCGTGGCAGAGAAGAATACGGCCACGGTCACGTTCGTCCGGGCATACCACAACCCCGAAGAGCGCCTCGGATTCCGTGTGATACCCAAGCACAAGTTCGAGAGCAGCGCGATCATGCCGGACGATATGTTCGCTTCGCGTCCGGTGGGAACGGGTCCGATGAAGGGGAGTCGCGGCCGGACAGAGGCCAAGTTCGAGGCCTTCACCAATGCACAGCATGGTCCAAAGATCCCGGTGCTGATGCTCGCAGAAGGGGGCGATCCGATCGTCCAGGTCAAGACCATCATGAGTGGTGGCGTGCAGGGATTGGTTGCGGTCGCGCCACCTCGCCGTCCCGAAGTGCGGGCCTCTGATGATGTGGGCCTCAAGAGCTACGATCTTCGGAGCTGGTGGTACATCGCGGTCAACCATGCGCGGCCACAGATGGCGGATCAGCGGATTCGCCAAGCGCTGAACAACACCATCGACCGGCAACAGCTCCGCGAGCTGACCATGGGCATCAAGCCCGACGATCCGCTCCCGCCTTGCCAGTTCATCAGCGGGCCGTTCATTCCATCGTCCCCCTACTACAACCGGGGCGTCGAGACGCTGGAGACAGCGGATCTCGGCCGGGCGAAGACCCTGATGGAGTCCGCCGGCGCCAAGCTCGAGCATGGGCTCTGGCTCAAGGGCGGAAAGGCGATCAACCTCAAAATCGGGATGAACGCTCCCCTCGACCTCGAGGCCAGGGATCTCTTGAATCAGCTGGGCAACCAGCTGCAGGCGGGTGGTTTTCAGCGGCAGGTCCATAAAATCAGCAATGATGAGTGGACGAACAAGGTTATTACCGGGCAGATGTCGGACTGGGATCTGCTGATTGGGAAGTGGTCTTTCGGCGTGGTCGAAGATGTAAATCCAATGTTCAACACCCGTACCGGGGGCAAGGGCGCGCTGAACATCTTCAACTACAGCAACCCCAAGGTCGACGAGCTCCTGGCAGCCTTCGACCAGTCCAACACAGACACAGCCGCCCAGGACGCGTACCACGATCTGCACGAGTTCCTCGCCGAGGACCTGCCCTACATCTTCCTGTGGAAGCTCGACACGAAGAGCGCATGGCGAAACGCGGTTCGCGGCAACACCATCACGCCCTACTACTACTTCACCGAGTTCGACTCTTGGAGTTTCTCGGGCTGAGGGGGGCGCAGGCTCGGCGGCCCTGTGCTGTGTTCGGGATGTCGGGTTGATTGCGATCGACCGGGCGGCGCCTGGCGAGCGCGGTTAGAGGTCGGTCTTGGAGGTGGACGTGTCCCAGTTCGGTGCCCAGATCGACGATATCCATACCCGCTATCGTGCGCGGTTTGCCGGTTTCCCCCGTATTACTCGCGATCCCGATGAGCTGGAGCAGATCCTCAATGAGGCATCCGCGCTCGAGACCAGCAGCAGCGCTCAGTTCGATGCGGATGAGCGGGCGCGCCTCACGGAGAACAAGTCTCTGTACGAGCGCGAGCTCGCGGGAATCCAGGAAGCTCGGGCACAGGGTCCTGCAGCACTGGTCACCCATCGACTCGCCACCTGGGCCAACTTCGTGCAGGCTCGGTACGCCAGGCACTTCGCCGGCCAGAGTCGCCGCACGCGGGACCTCGGCGTGCTCGCCGAGATGATCGAGGACGCCGGCCGGCTCGTCACCGAGATGGAGGCCCTTTCCCAGCGAGCCAACACGGCCGAGCTGCAGAAGTCCCTCGAGACCACCCGCAACAATCTCGCGATCTACCGGGTCGAACTCGACCGCATCCGCGAGGACCGCAAGAAGCTGTTCGGTGCCGATCGCGGCACCTTGTTCGCCAATCTTGCCAACGACCAGTTCCAGCGCTACCGCCTCCACTTCGCCAACAAGGGGCGCATCTCACGCAATCCCCGCACGCTCGAGCACATCACGGCAGCACTCGCCGAGATCCATCAGGGCATGACCGCACTGCTCGAAGACGGGTTCAACACCCAGGTCCACAAGAAGAATATGGACCTCGTCGAAAAGAACCTCGCGGTCTACAAGGAAGAGGCACCGAAGATCCGAGCCATGCGCTCAGAGGCTCCGCTGGCTCAGCGAGTGGGTGCTCTCGGCGGCGCGGCCAACGACATCTTCAAGGAATACCGCGAGAACTTCGCCGGCCAGAACCGGAAGACACGGGACCTGGGCTTGTTGAACAATCTGATCGAGCAGCTCTATCTGGTGGGTCTGCAGATGGACGAGATCGATCGCACCGCCGACGACGACAGCAACTCCAAGAACCTCGGGCTGGTCATGGACATGCTGTACCTGTACCACCGCGAATACAACCTCATCAGTCAGGACCAGACCGCCAACTGATCCGGTGCCTCCGCCCCGATCGGTCGGGACCGAATCGGGGTGGTGTCGGGTTGGATCCATGTGCGATAGAGTTCGCCCCTCAGTGAAAGGAGTTTCGATGCTCACGCTCGCTCTCGCGTTGTTGTCCGGTACCGCTCTGGCTGGTGACAAGGACAAGGATGGAGTCGACAACAAGACGGATGCCTGCAAGCTCGAACCGGAGGACAAGGACGGCTTCGAGGATGAAGATGGTTGTCCGGACCCCGATAATGATGCGGACGGCTTCCTCGATGGTGTCGACAAGTGCCCGAATAAGCCAGAAGACAAGGATGGTTTCGAGGACGAAGATGGGTGTCCGGATCCGGACAACGACGGGGATGGCGTACTCGACGCAGACGATCAGTGCCAAGGCGAGATGGAGAACGATGACACGCTAGATGGGTGTCCCGCGGTCACCTACGACCTCATGGGCGAGGATGGTTGGGCTCCGGCGATCAAGTCGCTCAATGACTCGCTCTCTGCTGCCCTCGACAAGGGCATGGAGTCCTGTCCAGATGCGATCACCGCCGCCAATATGTGGACCGGTAAGTACGATGCTGCCGAGCTCCACAAGCAGTTCAATGCGCGTCTCTCCCGTGCACCCGAGGGCTTCGACGGCTCGATCATCATCGATGTAGTCGAAGCACAGGGGGCGTTCTGGGGCTCCGCCAAGGCCGCATTCGATATCTACTGCGAAGGCAACACCAAGTGGGGTGCCGCCTCGAGCAAGCTCGACAGCATCTACTCCCGTGCGAAGAACCCCGAGCAGTGAATCGGTAGCTCACCAGAGCACCGCCGCTCCGGTTCGGATGTACCAGAGCGCGACCCGCTCGACCTGCAGTCCCGCACGGTTCAGGGCGGCTCTATAGCATTCCAGTTGCGGGCCGTAGAGGTCCAAGGATGCCTTGTCCAGGCTGTTCTCCCGGGCAGCGGGGGAGGAATCGCCGGCCTTGAAGTCGACCACGATCACCCCGGAGTCGCGCACGACGAGGAGGTCGATTCTCCCGGCGAACAGCAGCGACTCGGCCGGGTCGCTGGGTTGTGGAACGACCTCGGAGGACTGGGCGACCCCGATCAGGGGGTACTCGAACTCGAGCCGGGTGTCGGGCTGGGTGGTGAGCTCCCAGAGCGGGCCCCCATGGGCTCTCAAGCGGAGGCAGAGCTGCGAGAGCCATGCTGCAATGGGAGCGTCTACTCGGCCAAGCTCCGACTGCATCCAGGCCTCTATGCGTTCTGCCGAGGGCTCCGCATCGAACCTCCAGGCGGCGAGCCAGTCGTGTACCAGCGTGCCCCACTGGGTGGGATCGATATTGGGGTGAGAGTCTCGGGGCGGGGGTAGATCCGGGCCGCCGGGAACGAACTCCAGCCGAGGATCACTGGCGATTCTCCGTGCGAGGGTCTCGCGGTGCTCGGGAGAGAAGCGGCGAGCGGCGGAGGAGGGCGCGACCTCGTGCATCGGCCAGGAGGGGCCGTCGATGATGGGTGTGGGACGGCCGGTGGGAACCACCTCCATTCGCGGCAGGGCTGTCGTGCCGGGCCGCTTGGGTCGCCCGATGTGGACCAGCGAGGGGTGGCGCAGCTGGGTCCAGGTCTGGGCGATGAGCTTCTGGATGGGGCTCGTGCCCCAGTGATCGCTGGGCAAGCCCATCGTGACGCTGCGACGGGCTCGGGTGATGGCGACGTAGGCCACGCGCGCACCCTCTTCGGCGAGTCGGGTAGCTCGAATGGTCATGGAGAGTCGTCGCAAGGGGTCGTGGTACGGGACCATCCCCCCGACCGGGTCGAAGCTAAGGCCAAGCAGGCGTACCCGCTCTTCGCCCAGGCGGATCCAGGTGTCGGTCTCGGGGTCGGGCTCCGCTCGTCCCGATCGGCCGGGGGAGAGCACAGCGACGTGATCCCAGGCCAGGCCCTTGGCCTGGAAGACCGTCGTGCAGGTGATGGTGGTGGAGGGGCGAGCGAGGTGGACGCGGGGAGCATCGACCCGAGAGTGCAGCATCGCCGAGATCTGCTCGCTGTGGGCGCCCCGAGAGTCGAGTTCGCCGATCCAGTCGAGGAGGACCTCGAGACGAGCAACCTCGTCGAGTCCCCCGGGACCGGCGGCGATGAGTGAACGCCAGCCCATGGAGCTGACCAGGCGGTCGAGGACGAGGGATGTATCATCTCGTCCGAGTGATGCCATGGCGGTGAGCAGGGCGGGTCGGCAGCGCTGGTAGGCCTCGATGTCGTCGGTGCGGTGTGGCGGAGCCAACGCGTCGAGTCGGGCGAGGAGCCGGTGCATCGGGCCAATGTCGTGGTGAATTCTCGCCAGCGCGCCATCGGTCAGTCCGACGGAGGGGTGCTTGCAAACCGCCAACCAGGCGACCTCGTCTGTGGGATCGAGGAGCGCCCGGAGCCAAATGGAAAGATCCCGTGCGACCCCATTGCGGATCCACCCGTCGCCGCCATCGACCCAGGCGGCACGCTCGCTGCCGGCGATCTCGCGTAGCAAGGAGGCTGCGCGTCGGGCTGCGTACCAGGAATGGCAGAGCACAGCGGCCGTGTCGGATTGGTGCCCGGGCTCTCTGCGGGCACGGAGGAGGCGCTCATGAAACACATACAGGGCGTCGTCGTCGATATTTCTGGAGCTCACGCGGCGACGGTCGTGAACCAGGACCACTGGAGCGGAGAGCTCGTGATGGATGTTGGAGTCGAGGGTGTGGCGCTCTGCACCCGGTGCGGGTAGCAGCCCGGCGAGGGGCTCGGGGGGTACCCAAAAGGACCGACGCATCGGTGACTGGAGCGCTGCGAAGAGCGCTCTGTGGGCCTCGATGAGCGCGGGCGAGCTTCGGTAGTTGGTGAGCAGTGCCTCCACAGAGCTCTCGGCCCGGGCTGTGAGCCTCTCGAGCCCCTCCGGCTCTCCCCCGCGAAACAGATAGATGGATTGGCGAGAGTCCCCGACGAACACGGATCGGACGCCGGGTTGCTTGGCGATGGCCTCGTAGAGATCGAGCTGGTCGCGGCTTGCATCCTGCAGCTCATCGACGAGTAGTGCTGTGAAGCGCCCGTGTGTGACGGGCTGCCTACAGAGCTGGGCGGCCGCTCGGGTGAGCTGGCGGTGGGGGAGTTCGCCGTGGATGGCGGCGGCCTCGATGGCATCTGAACGGACGCGGATACGCAGGAACTCGACGGCGTCGCGGAGCTCGTCGGCCAGCTGGAGATGCCGGGCTTCTTCGTAGGGGTGGCGCAGCGACGCCACCACGTGGTCCATTCTGACCTCGGTGATCCCGAAGTCGAAGGCGGTGTCTTCGAGGGCCTTCCAGAGCACTCGGAGCTTGCTGCGGTGCATCAACCGAACCCAGGAGACGAGCGCGATCGGGGCCTCGTGGGGTTCGGAACCCGCCAGCACCCAGTCGGCGACCCGTGGGGCTGCCCACCGCGCTGACCGATCGGTGAGACCAGCCAGGTGCTCGGCCATGTCGTGTCGCGACCGGCCCGTGACTCCGAGCACAGACGGCAGATCGATCCCCTCGAATCGAGCGGCGATTCGACGAGCGAGCCAGCCCAGGACCTCCTCTGCGCTCCCGGCTCGCAGATCGTCGACCTCGGTCGAGCGGGTCAGCATCGCGCTGATCTCTCGCAGGGTGTAGTGCGGAGTCAGTGTCCGCACAGCGTCACATGGCTCGCCGGCAGGAGGGTCGAGGTACCGCCGAGCTGCGGCGTCGAGATGTACGGATAGATCGGCGACCGCAACCAGCCCCAGGTCGAGGGGGATCTGGCGTCCGTCGGGCAGGGGAAGCGATGCGTCGAGGGCGAACTCGGCGAGCAGGCGGTGCACGAAGTGGTCGGTCGTGCCGATGGGAGCACTACCGAGATCGGCGAGGGCGGCTCGGGCCAGGCCGGGGTCATCTGGTGCCGCTTGGAGGTAGCGCGGGCCAGCGGACCCGAGCGCGAGCCCGGCCTTCGAGTCTCCCGAGGCGGCCGCCAGAGCCAGGCCAATACGCTCTACAAGCTCCGCGGCAGCGCGACGGGTGAAGGTGATGGCGACGATCTGATCGACGGGCACCCCATCCGCGACGAGCTCGAGGTAGGCGGTAGCCAGCGCTGTGGTCTTCCCGCAACCGGCTGCAGCCCGGATCACTCGGGTCGTCATTGGGGACCATCCACGGCTTGGAGGCGGCAGGCCCCGGCCGCGGGGCAGCGGCTGTTCGACCAACTGGACACAGCGGGGCAGGAGTCCGCGCGGGGAGACAGGGGCCAGTTGCCGCCGCGGGCATGGCCGATCAGGGATCCGAGCGCCCGCGCCAGCATCCGGGTGGTCGCGGGATCGAGCACGACCCGATCGAGAGCTGGGCGGAGGCGTCGTTGCTCGTCGATGGCACGCACGTGGTCCCAGCCGACGGTCGCGATCTCCGAGCCCTCCATGGGCTTGGGCAGGAGCCCGGCTTCGAGGGCGGCCTTCAGTGCAAGGACCTGGACGATGAGCTGGGGCTCGATGAGCTCGATGATCTGTCGACGGGCGGTTCGAGGTGCGGGGGCGTCTGCGACAGTGGTGTAGCGAAGGACTCGTAACAGCGGCCTCTCTGCGGAACCCACGACGCTCACGCGATCGATGAGGCCTCGCAAGTCCAGCTCCTGCTCGCCCAGCTGCAGGGTGAGGGGGCCTGTGCGGATAGGCTCGGAGTGCGAGTCATCTCCAAACACCCCTTCGCGATCGGGGGTCCCGAAGGGCAGCTCGGTGACCGTAGCGAGGACCGGGGCCCGGAGCGCGGTCGAGTGGGCCCGGGCGACGCGCCAGAGCTGAACCACCCGGGCGTACTCGGGGGACTGGACGAAGCTCCGCAGTGTGGGTGCCCATTGTGTGGGCACCGCGAACCACTCTCCGATGAAACAGAGCTCGTGTTCGGTGAGTAGCATGGGATTCGAGCCGTATGAAGTGCTCTTTGTAGAGGACCTGATCCACTCCATGAGGTGTCGTTTGGGGCGGAGATCGAGCCCGGCAGAGTGCGCTGCGCTTCGCAGACTGCTCGCCGCGGTATCGACCCAGCGGTGGTCGTAGACCAAGTCTCGCGCCGCGTGCTGATCCTCCACCTCATCCACAGCGCGCTGTGTCCGCCGTGCAGCATATTGCTTCCAGTGGGTATTCCAGCGCTGCTGCAGCCCGTCGGCGGCGAGCTGCCGGCTCGGGGACATCCAGCCGAACCCCGCCCGCACCGCCTCGAAAGCACTTGAGGTGTTGCGGACCAGCCGGTCGTGGAAGGCCTCTCGGACCGAAGCGAGGTCGCTGCGCGTACTTGTGGCTCCGAGCAGTGAGCTGTGCCGGAGCACGGCTTGCACGGCCCGGCGGACCTCGCCGGAGTCGAGCTCATCGACCAGAGGTTCGGGGGCGCGGATGTCGAGCACGAGGCGGATGAAGCTCTGGTAGAGGCAGTGGGTGATGGGCCCGAACAGCTCTCCGACGGCGTACTCGCGATCTGGAAGGAAGGCCTCGGGGACATCGGATGCACCTCCGAGCCACGGCATGAGCCAGTGGGGTGGGGTCGGGCGGTTCACGAGGAGGTGGGCGAGGGTCGACCGGCTCGAGCGCTGGGTGGTGCGTGGGGGATTCCCGATCGGACCTCGGCCGGCGCGGCTCCACTCCAGCGTGGCCTGAATGGAGCGGAAGCACAGCGGACCTGGCTCGGGTGGGGTCGGCGCGCCGGTCGTCGGCTGGGCTCGCAGGATGTGCAGCGCCTGGTTCTCGACCAAGGAGTCCAGCTCCAGCCCATAGGCGCCGGTAGGTGCAGGGCGCGCTTGTAGCTGGAGCTGTACCGGGGGCACGACCGCCCGACCCATCGCGTCGGTCTGCGCGATCAGAGCCATCGCAGAGCTGCTCGCCGCGACCGCTCGACGGAGCTGGTCGAGCCGGTGAGCGGTGTGGGCGGTCCCGTGCAGTACCCCGATTCGATCGAGCTCCGTCACAGAGAGCAGCGGATCGGCCGCAGGGCGTGATGACACCCCCCGGTCGTGGACATCGCAGAGGAGGAGGGTGCGGGAGGGACGACCGTCGTAGTCATCGTAGGTCATGATCTCTACGCCAGAGCGGATCTCTCCGCGATCGGCGATGCCTGCGACGGCTTCCTCCAGGCGGGCGGGCGTAGCGGGAAGTTCGGCGGAACGCAGCATCGCGGCGAGGATTCGATCTGTGGTCGGGTCACACGGCTCTTCGAGCCTGAAGCGGTGGACGAGGTCGACCAGCGCTCCGAGGGTCCCCGGCCCGCCTTGTAGCTGCCCCGAGACGCAGTCCGCGATTCCCAACGCTTGGGTGTGAACTGCCCGGGCCTCGAGCCTCTCCAGCGTGGACAGCCAGCGCGACAGTGGGGCCTCGATCAGTCGAGTCCGGCGGATGACTCGACCGAGGTCGCGAGGGGCGACTTCATGAACGGGAGAGCGCTGGAGCAGGTGCCGCAGGTCGATGGCGTGGATCGTGGGGTCGGGGTCCCCGTCGAACCACCCGCAGACCCTGTGGAGCAGAGACACCAGCGGGTGATACCCCAGCCTGGCCGGCCCTCGCCAGGCGCTGGGAACCCCGTTCCGTACGAGAGCTCTGTGGACCCGGACGGCGGTTGATTCGTGGTGAACCAGGACCAGTGTTCCTTGTGGATCGTCGATGGCATGGGCGGCAACGAAGCGGGCCTCGGCCGCGGGATCTGGAACGGTGAAGGCCACAGATGGGACGGCCTCGGGCGGGGCTGGTAGCGTATTCATACCCGTCAGCGCGCTGTGGATGCCACGCGTCCACGGGTCCAGAGCGCAGCCGAAGCCGATGCTCACAACCCGGTCCCATCGGAGGGTAGGGCTGAGTTCGAGCCCCCGGGCACGGGCTCTTTGGAGGAGCGCTGCTTCGACCTCGTGCTCGACATCCCAAGCGGTTGTTGCCAGCTCTTCGAGCCAAGGGGGGCCTCGGAGATCGGAGTCGGCGAGCTGGTTCAGTCGGAACTCTCGGACTCTTTGACGAGCCAGCGCCAGCAGTGCGGGCCGCCCCTGAATCCGGCGTAGAATAGGATGCTCGGGGATTTCGCCGGCAATGGGTTGTGGGGAGAGAAGGGCCTGCGGGGCGAGCTGTTTAGCGAGCTGGGATGGCGTGGATACGTCCAGACCGGGAGCGCCTCCGCGTCGCGCCGCCCAGCTCCGCACGGTGCGCACCGTAGCGGCGGTCCGACACAGGACCAATGTGGGCTCGCCGGCTCCGTCGGAGGGGTCGACCCGCTCTTCGAGCCACTCGTCGATCATCGAGGCAGGCCCCAGTCCCGGCGAATCTTCCGGGCCGCCGCTCTGGAGACGGCGATGGTTGAACCATCCCTCATCCGAGCGAGGTAGCCGCCGCTCGGGGTGTCCGTGAGCTTGTCGATCTGGTTGATATTCACCAGGGCTTGCCGATGGACCCGAAGAAAGAGGGTGCTCGGAAGGCGACGCTCGAGATCAGCCAGCCGCAGCTCGGTGAAGTGGCGACCGGTCGGGGTGACGACAACCACCGATGCTCCATCGATCCGGGCATAGGAGATCGCAACGAAGTCGATGAGCACGGCTCCGTTGTGGGTAGGGAGGGCGATCCGTCCGGGCGGGCCTGCAGGCGTGGACTCGAGACGCTCGCGGAGTCGGTCGACCGCCACGCGCATTCGAGCGGCTTCGATGGGCTTGAGGATGTAGTCGATGGCACCTTGGGTGAAGGCGTTGACCGCGTGATCGGGGTGGGCGGTGAGGAAGACGACGAGTGGTCCCGACGGGCCGAGCAGTGCGGCGACCTCGGTACCATCCAGGCCGGGCATGTGGATGTCCAGGAACACCGCGTCGACTTCCCCGTCCGCGACCACCTCGAGAAGCTCGGCACCATCTGAGCACTCTGCTACGACCTCCACGTCGCCGATGGCTCCCAGCAAGCGCGACGTGCGCTTTCGGGCCAGCATCTCGTCATCGGCGATGGCCACGCGCATCAGCGGCTCCCCAGGCGGTCGAGGTCGTATCCCACCACGGCAAGGGTCGTCTCCTCGCTCGGGCCGATCTCGAAGCGGGCCGTTGAGCCGCAGGAAATGGCGAGCCTGTCGCGAACCATCCGGGTTCCTTCTCCTCCAGAGCGCGGCCCTCCATAGGGGCCCGGGCTGCGGATCTCGATGGTGACTCTTCCGCGCTCTTGGCGAGTACGGATGGAGATGGTGCCTCGGTAGCCCTTCATCGGCCCGTGCTTCACGGCGTTGTCGACCAGGGGGAGGAGCAGAAGCGGGGGAATTGAGGCCTCGAAGTCTCCAAGAACCCACTCGACCTCGAACCACTCGGGGTCGCGAACGAGATGCAGCTCGAGCACATCCCGCACGACACCAAGCTCCTCGTTGAGGGGCCACGTGTGCGAGCGAATCCCCGACATCACCCGCCGGAGGACCTTGGATAGTCGCAGGATCGCCTCTTCCGCCCGTGCGGCATCCAAGGTGCACCACTCGGCGATCGCGTTGAGGGTGTTGAACAGGAAGTGCGGGTCGAGGTGGGCGCGCATCGCCAGTAGCTCGGCCTGCTCAGCACGGGCACGCTCGCTGATCAGCCCCTGCTCCAGCTCGATGTCGCGTCCGAGCCCCCAGCCCCCGACCAAGAAGAGCCCCGCAGCGACGGCTCCGTTGAGGGAGTCGATGAGAAAATTGGACCCGGTCTCGACGGCTTGGGTCATCTCGAATCCGGCCCATAGAGGGAGCAGGCCGATGAGGGGGTAGAGCGCCCATCGGAGAGGGCTGTGGAGGCGGCGGTCCTCACCAAATAGCAACCGCCAAGCGAATGGAGCGATGACCAGGCAGCCCACGACCATCGAGAGCGCGATGGCATCTGCGAGGTATGGGCGGTAGCTATAAGCGTGTTGGCTCGCCATCAACGGAGCGGCGAGCACAGCGATGGGCACCAGCCGCTTCCACTCGAGCAACCCTCGGATCGTATTGAGCCACAGGCGCCCGACGGACGTCCACGGAGTATGCTCGGCTCCGGAAGTCATCTGGGTCCCCGGGTGTCGCCATCACCATAGTTCGAGGAGAGCCTGTGTTCGTCTGGTTGTTGGGTTGTCTGTCGGCTCATGCGGGTACCGCACAGCTCAAGGTTCTGGTGATGCCTCTCACGCCCTTCGACGAGTATCGGGAGGAGTTCCACGCCCTGATCCCCGCGAAGGGGGAGACGAATATGGAGTGGGCGTCGGACCACGCGGGCTTCGAGTGCATCGGCAACGGCGACTTCGTAGAGGTGTGGGTGCGCAAGCAGAGCTGGCCTTCGTTTGTGCCCAAGAAGGTGGTGTGTAGCAACGGATCGGAGAGTCTGAAGGCGAAGATTCGCATCTTCGACACCCACCTCGAGTCGATGTTCGTCGCAGATGGCACGCTGGTGATGCCGCGGGAGAAGAAGCACTCGGCTCTGTTCTCCGGGCCGCTGCCCCTCGAGGATATCGGTGTGCAGCAGGGAAAGACCGGGGGGCTGACGGTGCAGTGCAAGGTCGAGCCGGGTTCCGTGCTGAAGGTCACGGTGCAGCCATCGCATCCCGATGGGGACGGGCGCTGCTCGTTTCAGACCAAGCACGGTGAGAAGGTTTACTTTCCGATTCGGATCCGCTCGATCAAGCGCTCTTTCTAGGGAAATTACTCCAGGAAGGCTGCCTGGCCGCCGCGGCGGCGATCGCCGTGGCCCCAGACGCTGTCTCCGTCCATCCCGGCGAGGTTCACACCGCCGAAGAACATGCTGCGTTCGGGGAAGACCGATGCATCGGGCCAGTCTTCGAGCAGGGCCTCTTCCGCTCCACGCCCTAGATCGCAGCTCTCGAACCACAGCTTTTCGCCCTCGACATGCATCCGCGGAGCCCGAGCGGACTCCTCGAGGCTTCGGCCATGGCCGAGGCGGGCCAGCACGGCCTGAAACACGATGGAGCGGATGCGGTTGGCCCCCCCCGTACCTGCCACGAGCACGGGTCGTCCGTTCTGGAGGGCCACAGTCGGGGTCATCATGGTGGTCATGGCGCTGCCGGCGGGGCGGACGTGGAAACCCTCGGGGTTGATGTCCTCTTCGCCGAGGAAGTTGTTCACGTGGATGCCGAAGTCGGTGAGCGCGTGGCCGCAGCCCTCGCCATTGGACATGGTCAGCCCTGCGCAGTCACCGTCTCGGGTGAGCACGGAGATGTGGGTGGTCCCGCCAAGGTGGCGCTCTTCTCGGGCAGCATCCTGCATCCAGCGCTTCAATGCGGGCTCGGACAGGAGGCGAGCGGCGGCGTCAGGTTCGAAGACGTGGCCGTCGAGCTCGGCTCCGCGGGCGACCGATACCGCTCGAAGGACCCGCGCGGTGGCCCGGCACCACTCGGGCCCGAGCCAGGGGTGCTCGGCCAGTCGGAGCCGATCGGCCAGGACGAGGCCAAGAGACACGAGTGTGCCGCCAGATGCCGGTGGTGAGGGTGTGACGAGCGTATGGCCAGCGAAGGGAACCTGGAGGGGGCGACGCTCGGTGACCGCTATCGACGCGAGATCGGCCCGGGTGAGGCGGCCTCCGCTGTCGGGGCCGAAGCCGCTGAGCAGCGAGTCTGCGAAGGGACCGTCGAGGAAGCCCCGTCCGCCATGACCGACGCCCTCGAGGAAGTCTGCGAGCCCGCGATTGAACAGCGTGGCGTTGGGCTCGGCGAGCTTGCCATCCTGGCAGTGAATGACGGAGACGCTTGGAGTGAGGGTGAGGATCGGGGAGAGAAGCCGGAAGACCCACTGGATATGAGGCGAGAGCGTCCAGCCGTGGCGAGCCAGATCGCGGGCGGGCTGAACGACATCGGCCAGGGGCATCTGCCCATAGCGTCGGTGGGTCTCGACCAGGCCGTAGATACACGTCGGTAGCGCAGCGGCTCCCCGGCCGACATGGAACTCTTGGGAGGTCGGTCCGTAGTCGACGGTGACCCCATGGAAGTCGAGCGAGGCGGGATCGGCGGGGGGGAGCCCCAGGCCCGGGACCCGGGTGAAGAAGTCCACCAGGTGGATGCCGCGGTCGGCGTTGCCGTGGAGCAGCAGGCCTGCACCGGCGGGCGAGCCGAGCGGGGGCTCTACGACCCAGCTCGCGAAAGCGGCCGAACACACGGCGTCGACCGCGTTTCCTCCTGCTCGGAGGACCTCTACACCGGCCTCGGCGGCCTGGCTATCTCCGGCGGCGACTACAGCGCGTGTCATGGGTTGGAGACGCCCTGAAGGGTTGCAGCCTCGAGCCGAGCCGCTTGTCGCGAGCGGATGTGGTCGAGGTCGTCCCGTGGGATTGCGCTGATCAAGGACTTGGTGTACTCCTCGACGGGGTTCGCGTAGATCGCGTCCGAAGGGCCCGCTTCGACGATCAGCCCACCCTTCATCACGCACATCACGTCGCTCATGAACTTGACCACCGACAGGTCGTGACTGATGAAGATGTAGGTCAGCCCGCGGCGCTCCTGCAGGTCCTTGAGCAGGTTGAGGACCTGGGCCTGTACCGAGACATCCAAGGCGCTGACCGACTCGTCGCAGATGATGAACTTGGGCTCGACCGCCAATGTTCGGGCGATGCAGATCCGTTGGCGTTGCCCCCCGGAGAACTCGTGGGGATAGCGCTGGAGGTAGGCGGCGCTCAGGCCGACCTCTTCGAGTAGATCTCCGGCTCGTTTGCGACGGTCGGCGGCGCTCGTCCCGATACCGTGGACCTTCATCGGTTCGGTCACGGCGGCCTCGATAGTGAGGCGAGGATTGAGGGAGCTGTAGGGGTCTTGGAAGATGATCTGCAGGTCGCGGCGGACCTCGAGCATCTGTGCCGGGTTGATCTTTGCCAGGTCGCGACCCTGGAAGCTGACTACGCCTGATGTCGGGGGAACCAGACGCAGAATCGCGCGGCCGGTGGTGGTCTTTCCACACCCGGACTCGCCAACCAGACCGAGGGTTTGGCCCTCGTAGACGTCGAAGCTGATCCCATCGACGGCCTTGACCCAGTGGGTGATCTTGCCGAGGAGGGTCTTCTTGAGCGGGAAGTGGACCTTGAGATCGCGTACCTGCAACACAGGCTCACCTGAGCCCTCGGGCATCTTGTCGCGGCCTGTGGATATGAGCGCCTCGATACGCCCCTCGGTGAGCACCTTCTCCTTCATCTTCACCTCGCCGTCGTCGATCCAGGTGTCCATGAAGTCGTCGACGGTCGGTAGCCGCTTGTAGGCGGTGTCGAGGCGGGGTCTGCAGGCTAGCAACCCCTTCGTGTAGGGGTGTTTTGGCTCTCGAAACACCTCGACCACCTCGCCATACTCGACCAGCTTCCCGCGGTACATCACCGCCACGCGGTCGGCGATCTCAGCGATGACTGCGAGATCGTGGGTGATGAACAGGATCGACATGCCGCGGGTGTCGCGGAGACGGCGGAGCAGGTCGAGAATCTGCGCTTGGATGGTGACGTCGAGGGCGGTGGTGGGTTCGTCGGCGATCAGCAGCTTGGGATTGCAGGCCAAGGCCATCGCGATCATGACCCGTTGCTTCTGACCGCCCGACATCTCGTGAGGGTAGCTGTCGACCCGATCGGCGGGTTCGGGGATGCCGACCTCCTCGAAGAGCGCGATCGTTCGCTTGCGCGCCTCCGCCCGGCTCAGCCCCTCGTGTCGGATGATGGCCTCGGAGACCTGGTCGCCAACGCGGAAGACCGGATTGAGCGAGGTCATGGGTTCCTGGAAGATCATGGCGATGTCGCGGCCGCGCACATCGGTCATCTGGCGCTTGGAGAACCCCAACAGATCCTTGCCGAGGAAGGAGATGCTGGTGGCCTGTACCTCTGCGGTTTCCGGTGGAAGAAGGCGCATCAGAGTGAGAGAGGTCACCGACTTGCCGGAGCCGGATTCTCCCACCACTCCCAGGGTCATTCCCAGGGGAATCTCCATGGATACATCGTCGACGGCCTTCACGATGCCCTGTTCGGTATGGAAGTAGGTCTTGAGACCCTCGATCTTCAACAGCGGCTGGCTCAAGCTGGCTCCCACGTCCATGCAGCGTGAGGCGTGTTCTACCACGCCCGCGTCACTGCATCCGCAGTGGGTAGACGAAGGTGTCTCCGTCGGGAAGGGCGTGGGCAGGGAACGGCGTGAAGGCGAGCGTGTCGACGATGCAGCTGGCGCTGTCTTCTGGCCAATCTTCACGCCCTTGAACGGTGATGCCGGTCACCCGACCGTCGCATCCGACCGAGATCGACAGCGTGAGCGCCCCGGAGGGCGAGGTGTCCAGCTGCTTCAGGCAGGGAGCGAGCTTGGGCATGAAGGCGTTCATCGCGGTGCGGATCTGGCTCCGGTCGAGGCCGGTGGACACGATCGCGCCGTCGTCTGCACTCAGGTCGTCTACGTCAGGCCCACCGAGGCAGTGCTTTGGGGAAGGCATGGAGAGCGGTGGCGAGGACGGAGTGCGAGATGAGGCGGTCCCGCTGCGCTTCCCTCGCCGCGTCCGGGGTTGGGGCGATGAAGTCGGGGCGGCGGGGGCGCCGATCATCAGGACCAACGGTTGCCCGATCTCGATGAGATCGGACTGAAGGTCGTTCCACTCCATGATCTGCGCAACCGTGACCCCGTGATCCTTGGCGATCTCACCGAGCGTGTCGCCCCTCTCCACGATCACGAGGACCTGTGGGGGCGGCGGCGAGACCAGAGAGCAAGACAGCAGGAGCAGCGCGGCGAGCATCTGCTCGCATAACCATCTGACCTGGGAGGTCGTGGACCCAGCGGTCCGACCGCGGTACAGCGGCCCCGCGGGTCTCCCGCTGGAGGTGTCCATGGTCCTTCTTGCACTGCTGCTCGGTTGTCAGGTGGTACCGCGCCGAATCGAGGACACCTCCGAGGTCGACAAGTTCCTGTCTCAGCAGAACTTCGCCTCGGCCTGTGTGGGCCTGGAGAACGACGACGATCCCGCACTTCGCACCTACACCGCTCAACAGCTGGAGCGGTTCGAGATGAAGGCCGTGCCTCGGAAGTGCCTCTGTGCTGGCCTATACGATGCCGAAGAGCACGAGGCAGATCTACCGATCGCGATGGGGCTCCAGAACACCAAGCGCGACGATCTCGCGAAATGCCTCGCGCCCGCGCTCACCGATCCCGAGGTGCTCAATCCCGATGCTGTGGCGGTAGCGCTGGGAGCCATCGGGGCACCGGCTGGGTTCGAGGCCCTGGAGGCGGTGGTCAGCAGCGACGCGGCGCCCGAGGTTCGCGCTGCGGCGGCCCGAGCACTCAAACCCTCCTCGCGCGCCCGACACACGCTGATCGAGGCGGTTCTCGGCGATCCCGACCCCACGGTGCGAGCCGCAGCCGCGGAAGGTCTGGAGGGAAAGGCCCAGAAGGAGGTGGTCGCCGCCATCGGGAAGGTCCTCGACGAGGACACCGACAACGAGGTCCGGGCGGTCGCGCTGCGCTCCTTGATGGTCGCCAAGGCACCGGGTGCGTTGAAGAAGGTCTGCCGCACGCTGATGGAGGACGAGGACGCGACGATGCGTGAGGGAGCGGCGCGGGCGCTACACGGGACCAAGCGCGCAGCGGGGATCGAGTGCTTGAAGCGACGCCTGCTCGACAACGAGCCGATCCCGACGGTCCGCACGGCGGTGATGGAGTCCCTGGGCGCGAGCCCCTCGGACAAAGCGGCGGATGCTCTCTGCGATCTGATCCACCCGATGATGAAGCTCTACGTGACCGACAAGATCGCCGAAGAGACCCAGGGTGTGGATATCGTGAAATTCCAGAACAACCGGGACTATGAGAGATCTTGGGAGTGTGTGGAGAAGGCTCGCAAGCGCGGCGGATTGTCTTGCTACGCACGAAACCACCTGGGTCGGTGGAACAACGATCTCGGCGGGAAGGCCAGCCGTCCCTGGTGTCCGGGCATGGTGCGGAACTGACGCGTTAGAGCGGCTCATCACGGAGGTGAGTGTGGCGGTGTCACTGATGGATGCGCTCGCGGACGACGCGACGCGACGAGCGGTTGTCGAGGACAGTGTGAAGCTGCTCGAGGCCGAGGTAGCGGACAAGTCGGGGTTCCGCGGTGCGGCGATCAAGGCGGGCTTCAAGACCATGAAGCGCATCAAGCCGGGGATCATGAAGGCTGCCGTGGAGCAGCTGCTTCCGGCATTCGCTCCTGCGGTCGATCCGTTCTATGCGCGCGCTAGCGAGGCTGGCGATCCTCGTCGTTGGTTCGAGTCGAATGCGGACGAAATCGCCGATGCATTGCTTGCAATCACCGATGCGAAGGCCGGTCGTGCCAAGAACCGTGTGATGAAGAAGGTCTACAGTTCTCTGCGTGGGCAAGCAAAGGTCCACACGGCGGCGGCCATGCCGAGAGTAGCCGACCTCATCAAGCGCCACGTGGGCTGAAGGATTTTCGATGCAGATTCATCTCGGTGACGACCCGTTCCGTATGTGGCTCAGGCGCGAAGAGAACTACGACAGCACCTGCGCAGTCCGCTTCGAGGCAGAGCACGGGCGAGCGCTGTTGTCGATGCGAATGCCGGGGCGTCAGGACCCCGAGGCGACCTCTCACTACGAGGAAGAGTCGATCACGATGGATGCCCTCCGTCAGGGTCGCTTCATTCACGTCCTGCCCGGGGGAAATAGACGTAGCTACACGCTCTCAAGGCTCACGGCAGAGCTCATCAACAGGCTGCCGACCAATCGGTGGGTCGAGCTGGAGCCTCTCACTGAGTTCGGGTTTCGCTACCTCGTGTTCCCCAAGGACCTGCCCCTTGCAGAGACCAACAAGGTAGCGACTCCCACGGCAGCAGCAGCGGCTCCGGCAGCAGCGGCTCCGGCAGCTGCAGCTCCGACGGCTGCGGCGCCGGCGCCCGCGCGGCGGCCCAAGCCGGTCGCCAAGACCACGAGCATGCCACCCACCCCGCGTGCCACGCAGAAGCCGATCGCCTCACGCCCTCCCCGTCAGACACCCGTGGCGCCCGAGCTCGCCCACGAAGCACTGTCTCAGCTCTCGCATCCAGCTGCGATCCAACACCTGAAGATGGAGATGGCGAAGGTAGAGGCGCTGCACCAGCGGGTCGACGAACTCGAGCGCAAGCTCTCTTCGAGCCAGGTTCGGGAGAGAGATCTCCTTGGGGTACTCCAAAAATGGCAGGCCATGGACTAGGAGCAATGCCGGTCACTTAGGATGATTCCTCGGGTTGTCCGATTGACTTCGTCGAGCGTTTCCCGCGGTTCCGCTTGTAGGCAGCTGGCTCGTACCCAGGGTCGACAATCGGGATCCACTCAGTTCTCACAGGGATTTCAGCTGCTGGAGTCTACCGGCGGATGATTGGGGTGGAGGCCGTCTCCGGTTGTACACCTGGGGCTGCTCTATACCGGAGCGCTGCGGATCTCGGAGGGGCTCGAGGACCAGCCTCAGGCCTTCGGGGCGATGGACCACGGCGACTGGCCAACCTCGGTGATGTCGACCTGGACAGGGCTTGGTGGGGTCGTTGAAAGAGAACAACTGCCCCCGCGCGAGAGCTCGTGTGTACACCGCCAGGGCTTGCCGTCGCTCCTGCCTGGTGGAGTGGACCGCGAGCTACGCGCCCAACAGCCCCGCCGGGACCGGAGACGCCTTCGATTGCATAGCCCGCCTTCCGGAGGCGCTCGATGTCGCGGTAGACGGTGCGAAGGCGGACCCCCATCGCGGCGGCGAGCTCGGCGGCGGAGTGGCGGTGCCGGAGTCGATGGTGGATGTGCATGCCTCTCTGTACCGAGGTGGGCGGACAGATTTTGTCCTCCTCCAAGAAAAGATCACGAGCCTCGATCTTTCGGGCCTATGAGATCGCTGTCGACACGTGTCAGGGATTCCATAGGCGCCGATTGTCAAGCGCCACGAGGTCCGCGTCGAGTCTGCGGTTCGTCGGGAGATTGGGCATCACAGAGCGACGCCCCACTGCCCGAAGACCGAGACGTGCGGCATGACCAGAGAGGCTCTCCATCATCAGGCCCTCCAGTAGGTGGAGGACTACTGATCCACGGGAGATCTGCTGTCCAGGCCAGCTTTCGGAGCTTCAGCGATAGGCGGTATTTGCCGCGCCTTCTGGTGTTATCTGATCGGCATTGGGACTAGGACACCGATCCTTCGGCCTATTTCGCCGAGAACTTGGCCCTGCCCTCGTCGTGTACAGAAGTACACGTCCTCGGTTGGGCCGGCGTTCTCGACGATAGTGCCAGCAGGCTCGGCGTCC